>Ga0209208_10007622_pt1 | contig 14609 bp, 15 predicted proteins | sample S1TSphfallax_3_FD_187694 | JGI IMG/M metagenome (GOLD analysis project Ga0209208, IMG submission 187694) | Host-associated microbial communities from peat moss isolated from Minnesota, USA - S1T2_Fd - Sphagnum fallax MG (SPAdes) (version 2) | ecosystem: Host-associated > Plants > Peat moss >...
GGTGAAGCATGATATTGCGGTGCCGCTGGGGCTGATCCCTGAGACTGTGGCGGCGGTTGAGGCGTTGATTGCGGCGGAATATCCGGATTGCCGGCTGAATATTTTTGGGCATATCGGGGATGGCAATTTGCACGTGAATGTGCGGCCGCCGGCCGGGCAAACTGTTTCGGTATTGAATGACCGCAAGGCGGCGATTACCGCGGCGGTGGAGGGCCTGGCGGTGGCGCGCGGGGGAAGTTTTTCGGCCGAGCACGGCATTGGGCAGATGCGTTTGGCGGGGATGCGGGCGCATAAGGCGCCCGTAGAGTTAGATTTGATGCGCGCGATCAAGCGCGCGATTGATCCGCAGGGGATCATGAATCCGGGGAAGACCGTGCCGGAGGTTTAGTGCCGTGTTGCAGACCTGGATACCGGCCGGCGCCGGCGTGACGAGGTCGTGGGACAGCTATTGCCGTGATTCAAAAAAGTTTTTTGGTTCTTTTTTTCAAAAAAGAACCGCTTTCTTTCTCAACTTAGGACCCATCAATGCTCGTTCTCGCTGACTTCCCCGCGCAAAATTACGACAAGCTGCGTTACGGCGACACGGACCGGCAGGGGCATATCAATAATGCCGTGTTTGCGACCTTGTATGAGACCGGGCGGGTGAATGTGCTGCATGATCCGGCGGGGCCATTGGCGCGGCCGGGGTTCAGTTTTGTGCTGGCGCGGATTGCGATTGATTACCGGGCGGAGCTGTTTTGGCCGGGCACGGTGGAGATTGGCACCGGGGTTAAGCTGGTGGGCAATAGCTCGGTGACGTTTGCCCAGGCTTTGTTTCAAAACGGAGTTTGTGTTTCGACCGCGGAGAGTGTGGTGGTGCAGGTGGATGCGGCGACACGGCGTTCGGCGCCGTTGTCTGATGCGACCAAGGCGCGTTTGGCGGGCATGATGGTGATGGCCGCGCCGGCGGCTTGATTACAGCTCGACACGGTTTCTGCCATTGGATTTGGCGCGGTAGAGGGCGCGGTCGGCCTCGCGGGTGAGGGTTGCGATTTCACTGGGGCGGAACGCCACCGAGATGCCGGCGCTGATCGAGACGCGGCCGAGCGCCGTGCCGGGGTTGGCGAGGTTGAGGTCGAGGATGGCTGCCCGGATACGCTCAATGATTTCGAGGCCCTGGCCGAGTTCGGTCCGGGGCAGCAGGATGATGAATTCCTCCCCGCCATAGCGCGCCAAGATGTCGCCCGGCTGGCGCAGCTGGGCGCGGATGATGTTGGCGATGGCTTGCAGGCCGAGATCGCCCTGGGCGTGGCCGAGCTTGTCGTTGAGGTTTTTGAAATGGTCGGCGTCGATCATGCAGAGGGTGAGCGGCAGGGAGTCGGCCGGGGCGGCGGCGAGCGCCTCCAGGGTCTCGTGGAAGAAGCGGCGGTTGGGGATGTTGGTCAGCGGGTCCGTGTAGGCGAAGCTGGAGAGCATTTCGTTGCGGCGGGTGACGTCCAGATTGCGCATCTCGTCCCGGGATTTCAGCAGGAAGAGGCGGTGCAGATAGAGGTTTTGCACCTGCCTGGCTTTGGTCAGGGCGGCGAGCACGCTGCCGTAGAACAGCACGAGCTCGCTTTTTTCCGCGATGGTGGGAATCGCGGCGTTGAAAATATAGCCGGACATGACCAGCAGCGTGAGCACGGCGAGGCAGGTTGTGGTGGCGATTTCCAGGGGCAGGAAGATGATCCCGGTGCAGTTGATCATCACGGCCATCAGCATATAGCTCTCGAACAGGCGGCCGGAATGGGTCATCAACCCGGCGGTTCCGGCCAGGACCAGGGTGATCATGCAGGGCGGCAGCAGCAGCAGCGGCTCCCAGCCGGGCGAAATGCGGCGCACCAGCAAAGCGGCGCCGAGGAAGAGGGCGGAGATGGCGAGGCGGAAGCCCAGTATATATGGCAGAATGGCGTGTGGCAGCATCTGGCTGTCGAAATACATCGCCGGCAGGTTCAGCCAGCCGATGGCGGCGCACCAGGATGACATCATCTTGCGGTTGAATTTGACGGCGGAATTGAGAAAGGCGGCGAGGAAATCCGGCGGCAGGATTGTTTTGCTGATCCGCTGGTTGATCAGCGCATCCAGGCGCAGGGCCATCTCCGCGTTGGTTGCGGGCCGCACGCGGGTGCCGAACAGCCCGGTCTTCACCAGCAGGGTGACGATCCGGGAGGTCTTGCGCGCGGGGCGCGCGGCTTGTGGCATTGTTTTGGTTGAAGCTACCATGGTCTGATAAAGTTGCTCTCTACTACAACCTCAGCGATTGGCCGACTAAAATATAAAAATAAAGATTGCGTGAGCGCGGTTCAGGCGGCGCGTTTGGTCATCCGGCGGTGCGGGATGCCGGCATCGTCATATTCCGGGCCGGCGGCCTGGTAGCCGAGTGTTTCGTAGAAGGGTTGCGCACGGATTTGCGCTTCCAGCTCGTATCGTGCGGCTTTTTGGGTGGTCTCGGCATGGCGCATCAGGGCGGCGCCGATGCCCTGGCCGCGCAACGCGCGGCGCACCGCGACCCGGCCGATTTTGAGGGTGCGGCCGTTTTCCTTCAACAAAAGCCGGGCGGTGCCGGCGGGTTCGCCGTTGCAAAGGGCCAGGATGTGCAGGGCCTCGGCGTCATAGGCGTCCAGCTCTTCCTCGAGCGGGATTTTCTGCTCTTGCACGAACACTTCGATGCGGATCGCGAGGCATGTCTCGAAATCCGGCTCGTCATGCCGGCAGAGCCGGAAGCTGAGGCTCACGCGCGGACCAGGCCTATGATGGTGGATTGCGGCGGCATGCCGGGTTGCAAGGTGGGCCAGCTGGTGGCGGGGCTGGAAAAACTGGCGTTGGGCGTAGCACCCGGGTGGCGCACGGCGGCGAAGGCGGTGCGCGTCGCCGCGTCAAACGCGGCACCGCCGGCGGCGGCGCCAATCGGCGCCAGATAGGCCATGGTGACGAGCCCGGGGCTGGGGCCGGCTGTCTGCATGATGAAAAACCCGTCCGCGGTCGCGGAGGGGATGCCGTTCTGGTCCGTGCCGATCCAGAGATTGCCGTCCGGATCGAGGTTGAGGGTGTGCGGGCGGGTCAGCCAGGCGGCGCTGCCGGGGGCGTAGAGCGTGCCGGCATCGGCGGCCGGGTTGCCTGCCGCGAGGACCAGGGCGGCGGGGAAGGTTTTGGCGGTGACATCCCCGCCGGGCGGGGTGAGGCGCAAAATATGGCCGTTGGCATCTGCGGCGCGGGGGTTGAGCGCGTCCGTCCGGCTGCGCGCCGAATCGCCGCTGCAGGCGAGATAGAGGGCGGCGTTGCCGGCGGCGATGGCGAGGCCGGCGGGGGCGCTGAACGGCGAGCCGCCGGCGCTGGCGGCCGCCCCCACCGCGCCGGCCAGCGACGGGATGTCATTCCCGAGATCGACCCAATTGATCGCGCTGCCCTGGATTTGCGCGACCGACAGCGTGCCGGAATCGAGCGCCGTGCCATCCGTTGCGTCGCTGGCGGCGATGAAGCGGAACAGGCAGCCGGCCGGATCATCCTGCGCCATGAACAGCACCGGGCGGCCATCTGGCGTGCTGGTGGCGGCGATCCCGCTGCGGGCGAACCGGCCAAGGGCGGTGCGTTTGGTGGGGAAGCTGCCGGGGGAGAGCGCGTCCAGCTCCACGACCCACTCGAACTTTGTGGCGTCCGCCGGGTCGGCAAAGCCGAACCCGACATTGGCGAGCCGGGTGAGCCACGGGCCGGCATGGCCCTCGGTCAGCAGCACGGTGCCCCAGGGTGTGGCGCAGCCGGCTTGCGGGGCGAGCACGCCCTGCACCGTGGTGCCGATGCTGGCGGCGACCGGGCCGGAGATTTGGCAAAGCGTGCCATCGGCAATGCGTTGGCTCTGATAGCCGCCATCCACCGTCACCCAGCGGCCGGAGAGATATTGCAGATTGCAAATGGTCGCCCCCTGCATCTGGCCGGCAATGGCGGGGTGGTCCAAGCCATCCGCGAACAGCATGCGGGCCGGGGCGGCCGGGTCGGTAAGCACCAGCACCAGCCTGGGGATGCCGTCTTGCGCCGGGGGCGGGCTGAGCAGCCCGGCAATGGCCATGTCATAGGGGAATTGGGTCTGGGCCTGGGTTTGGGTGAGGGCGGCAGGCGCGAAGGAAGGGGCCTCCGGCAGCAGCGCATCGCCCCAGCGGGCGATGACCATGCGGTTGAAGCCCGGGCCGATGGTATCGTCGAGCTTGGGGATCTGGCTCGCGAGGTGCGGCAAGACCGGAGCGGCTGGGGCAGGGGGTGAGTCCGGGCTTGGGGTCCCAAGTGCCGATTGCGCGCGCGCCAGGCCAAAGCACGCGGCCGAGAGGCTGAGCCCGCCGAGCAGCGCCCGGCGATGCATCGGCTTAGAACCCGCCGCCACCGCCGGCGCCGCCGATATCACCCGCACCGCCGCCGAGCCCGCCGGCGCCCGCACCGAGCCCGCCGGCACCGGTGGTGTTGCCGATGCCCGGGTTATAGCTGCCGACCCCGCCGATGAGCTGCTGCACGAAGCCGGCATGGCCGCCGGGCACTGGAGTCTGGTTCTTATCCATCGCCACCTCGACGCCGTTCTGCAAATCTCTCTGGTCGATATTGGTCAGCACGCCGTTATTGTCGAAGGTGAAAGTCACCACGTGCTGGGATTTGATACCCTCGGTATTGCCGATGCGCATTTTGGTGACCTGCGAGACATAGACCCAGTCATTCGGCGCAAATTGCTCCTGGAAGGTGGGCGGGCCGATTAGCGCCTGCACATCCGCCTCAGTCGAGATGCCGGGGGTCAGCTCCCGCAGATCATGCGCGCTTACCGGGATGCCGCGGTAATGCGGCTCATCGGAGAATAACGCGCAGCCGGAGAGAGCGAATAGCGCGCCGAACAACGCAAGAAAGGGCAGAACAGCTTGGCGCAAGCGCAAAATCCTCAACTCTGGAGACGGGCTCTGATGCGGCTGGGTGTCACGCCGGGGGCTAATCTGTCAATGCGCGGCGCGCCGCCGCCATTTTAAAAATAAGTATCAAGCAGGTTGGCCGTGACGCCGCTGCCTATATAAAGGTGGCCATGAGCGAGATTTTAAGCCGGCCGGTCCGGGCGGGGCATATCAAAGAGGCGGTGCAGAGCCATGTGGTGGTGGCCGACGAGGCCGAGCGGGCGGCCCTGGCCGCACTCTACGGCTTGGCCGAAATCAAAGCATTGCGCGGCGAATTCAGCCTGGCGCATGAGCGCGGCGGGGTGATCGCCGGCACGCTCACCTTGCAGGCCCGCCTGGTGCAGAGCTGCGTGGTGAGCCTGGAGCCGTTCGAGGCCAGGCTGGAGGAGACCAGCCAAATCCGCTTCGTGCCCGAGGCAAAGCTGGATACGGCCGAGGCGCTCGACCCGGAAGCGCTGGACGGACCCGACGAAATCCCGTTCTCCGGGGATATCATTGATCTCGGCCAGGCGCTCGCCGAACAATTGGCGCTGAGCCTGGACCCGTACCCGCGCAAGCCAGGGGCGGCGCTGCCGGCGGAATTGCTGGATGAGGCGGAGAACCCGTTTGCGGTGCTGAAGTTTCCGAAGAGATAAGGAAGCGGTCGCTTTTCTGAAGAAAAGCTCCGCAAAAGACTTTTATCCTCGAGGGCGCTGCTTGTGGCATGGCTATGGCCCAAAGGCATCAAAAGTTTTTTGCGCGCTTTTTTTCAAAAAAGCGCCGCTTGCTTTCCCGGATACCGGCCATGACTTGCGATGGCGCTTGGGCTCTGTTAAGCCGCGCCTCTCAAATCGTTTCTGTCCGTAATTTTCTGGGTGCAACTAGCCATGGCCGTTCCTAAACGTAAAACCTCTCCGTCGCGCGCGGGTATGCGCCGCAGCCACCAGGCGCTGCGCGCCGAGGCGCACGCCGAGTGCGGCAATTGCGGCGAGCTGAAGCGCCCGCACCATGTGTGCAGCCATTGCGGGCATTATGATAACCGCGAAGTGGTCGCCTCCGGCAAGACCGCGAAGGGTGTCGTCCGCGTCTGACGCGGTCCGTCCAGGTTTTTTTGAAACACGGGAACCAACCCGAAGGTAAGCAATGAGCCGGAGCAACATACTGGCGGTGGATGCCATGGGTGGGGATGCCGCACCCGAGGCGATCATTGCCGGGTTGGAGATTGCGGCGGAGCGCCAGCCTAAGGCAAGATTCATGATTTTTGGCCCGGAGGCGCGGATTGCGCCGCTGGTGGCAAAAACCAAACGGCTGAAAAACCAGTGCAGCCTGCATAATGCGAGCGACGTGGTGACCGGCGAGATGAAGCCGACGGTGGCGTTGCGGATGCGCGATTCCTCGATGCGCCGGGCGATTGACGCGGTGTTGAATAACGAGGCGGCAGGGGTGATTTCTGCCGGAAATACCGGCGCGCTGCTGGCGCTTTCCAAAATCGTGCTGAAGACCATGAAGGGGATCGACCGGCCGGCGATGGCGGCGATTGGCCCGTCCGCCAAGGGCGACGTGGTGATGCTCGATCTCGGGCTGAACGTGGTTTATGATTCTCGGAATCTGGTGGAATTTGCCCTGATGGGTGAGGTGTTCGCGCGGATTGCGCTGGGGTTGCCGAAGCCCAGTCTCGGGCTGCTGAATATCGGCTCGGAAGAGGGCAAGGGCGACGAGATTTTACGCAGCGCGGCCGCCACGCTGCGGGAGAGCCCGATTGGGGGCCAGTTTTACGGCTTCGTCGAGGGACACGACATCGCCGCAGGCACGGTGGACGTGGTGGTGACCGACGGGTTTACCGGCAATGTGGCGCTGAAGACCGGCGAGGGCGCGTTGAAGCTGGTGGGTGAGCTGTTGAAGCGGGTGTTCACCTCCGGCCCGCTGGCGCGCGCGGGGTATTTGCTGGCGCGCGGCGGGTTGCAGCGGCTGCGCGAATGGCTGGACCCGCGGCGCTATAATGGCGCGGTGCTGCTCGGCTTGAACGGGGTGGTCGTGAAGTCCCATGGCGGGACTGACGCCGAGGGGTTTGCGCATGCCGTGGATGTGGCGATGGATATGATTTCAAACGATTTTAACAGCAAGATCGCCGAGGGGCTGGCCGCCATGGACCGCTCCATTCTCGCCTCTGAGCCCAGCGGTGGCTGAGGCTTTGATACGCCGCGCGGTATTGACGGGGATCGGGAGCTATCTGCCAGAGCAGATTGTGAGCAATGCCGCGATGTCCGAACGGGTGGACACCTCGGATGAATGGATCATCGAGCGAACGGGGATAAAGCAGCGCCACTTCGCCGCCGCGCATGAGAGTGCGGCGTTTATGGGCACGGCGGCGGCGCGCGGCGCGCTGGCGATGGCGGGCGTGGCGGCCGAGGCGGTGGGGGCGATCATCCTCGCGACCTCGACGCCGGACCAGGCTTTCCCTGCCACCGCGGTGCATGTGCAGGCGGCTTTGGGGGCCAAAAACGCCTTCGGGTTTGATCTCTCGGCGGCTTGTTCGGGGTTTCTCTACGCGCTGTCGGTCGCCGATGGGATGATCCGCGCCGGGCAGGTGGATAACGTATTGGTGATCGGCTCCGAGGTGTATTCGCGCATCCTGGATTTTGATGACCGTGGCACCTGCGTGCTGTTTGGTGACGGCGCAGGGGCGGTGCTGCTGCAGGCGCGTGACGTGGCGGCGGACGGGCCGGGCGTGCTCTCCACCCATCTGCACGCCGATGGCACGCAGGCGGAGATTTTATACGTGGATGGCGCGGTCGGCCAGCCGGAGAAGAGCGGCTATTTGCGGATGAACGGGCGCGAGGTGTTCCGCCATGCGGTGACGCTGCTGGCCGGCGCGGTTAACGAAGCTTTGGTGGCTAATCACCTGACTTCAAAAGATATTGATTGGCTGGTGCCGCACCAGGCGAATCGCCGGATTATCGATGGCGTGGGCAAAAAACTCGGGCTGCCGGCCGAGCGCGTGGTGATTACGGTTGACCAGCACGCCAACACCTCCGCCGCCAGCGTGCCTTTGGCCCTGGCGGCGGCGATGGCGGATGGCAGGGTGCAGCCTGGGCATATCGTGCTGCTTGAAGCCCTTGGCGGCGGCTTGACATGGGGTGCCGCGCTGCTGCGAATGTGACGCAACGGTGAAACCTGTTGTTGACCGCGAAGAATCGCGTGCTAATCTTGTAAAATGAATACTTTGACGCGCGCTCAACTGACCGAGGCGATCTACGCCACCGTTGGCTTGTCGCGTAACGAATCGGCGGATTTGCTGGAATCGATGCTGAATCGCATCGCCGAGGCGCTGACGGTTGGTAAATCCGTTAAAATCAGTGGTTTCGGGACGTTTTCTGTGCGCCAGAAGGGCCGCCGGGTGGGCCGTAACCCAAAAACCGGAGTTGAGGTGCCGATCCTGCCGCGCCGGGTGCTGGTGTTCCGGCCCAGCCAGATGCTGCGCGATGCGGTGAACGCAGCGCCGCCACCGGCAAACCACTGACATTTTTTGATTGATGATTCGCATGGCTGATGACGATGACGGCTTCGACGATGATGCGCTCGCCGAAGCGGTGGCGGATGGCGCGCGTGCCAAGCCCCGCAAATCAGCGGATGCGTTCCGCACCATCAGCGAGGTTGCGGACGAGCTGCATGTGCCGCAGCACGTTTTGCGCTTCTGGGAGACCAAATTCCCCCAGGTCAGGCCGCTGAAGCGCGGCGGGGGCCGGCGCTATTACCGGCCGGAGGACGTGGTGCTGCTGCGCCGCGTGGCGGACCTGCTCTACACCCAGGGCTATACAATTAAGGGCGTACAGCGCCTGCTGCGCGAAGGCGGCGGCGCGCTGCATGAGAATATTCCGCCCGCCTCGGCCGAGGAGCGCCTGGCGGCGCAGGCGGAGCGCAGCCCCCATGCCATAGCAGAAACGCCGGCGCCCAAGCGCGCAGCGCCCCCGCCGGTGCTGCCACAATTGCCGATGCCGGGGCTGCTGCAGGACCTGCCGGAAGAGACGGCAATGGCGGAGAGCCTGCGCCCGATGGCCCGCCCGGCCAACGCGAAAGAGGCGCAAAGGCTACGCGCGCTGCTGACCGAGACGCTGCATGCTCTCGAAGAGCTGCGGCGGATGATTGGGTAGAGTAAGTAAGCGGTCGCTTGGTCTCGAAGAAAAGCGCCGCCAAAAGACTTTTGATTCCTCTGGGCTTCTGGCGGTCGAGCGGCACCGCCTCAGAGCAATCAAAAATTTTTTGCGCGCTTTTTTTTAAAAAAGCGCTGCTTGCTTTCTATTCCTGGCGGCCCCTTGGCCTGCCCTTACTTAGTTGCTAGACCCCCGGCATGGCCGGAGCGTAGCGCAGCCTGGTAGCGCATCAGTCTGGGGGACTGGGGGTCGTGGGTTCGAATCCCGCCGCTCCGACCACTTAATCCCATCCAAAAATTTGATGCCTTGAATGGTGATCCGGCTGATGGCTGGAGTTTAACCATAGCGCGCCTTTTGTGCGCGGCGGTGCGGCACAATCTTGGGTGCTGCGTAACAATCACGATTGCCAAAATGCACAGCCGGCCCGGGCTATGATGCCGTGGGGCGTTTGGCGCATGCCGTCCGGTCATCGCGCTTACTTAGGATTTTTTGGCATGAAACATCATTTTAGTCTCGGCGCCGCTGCCTCGCTGCTGCTCGGCGGCTTGGCCTTGGCGCAGACCACCAGCTCCGATAGCACCACCACCACCACCACCACGATGACGCCGCCCGTGATGAGCGCGCCAGCGCCGGTGATGCCGCCGCCGATCGGCACGCTCAGCACCACCGACACGCAGAGCTCGACGGATGCCAATGGCGATAAGTCTGAGTCCTCCAAAACCACCTACGGCAATGATAATGGCTCGGGCAGCTATAGCAGCTCGACCACCACCACCCAGCCGGTGGCGCCGACCACCACGACGACCCAAAATACCACCAGCTCAACCAGCAATTGATCAGGGGAACGCCATCATGTCCGCCAAATTTGCCGCCCGCGCCTTGTGCGTTTTCACGATCTTGGGGGTGAGCGCACTCGCCGCCTGCGCCGATCCGCCGACCGTGACCACCACGACGGAGGAGACCACGACCAGCCAGACGCCGGCACCGGTGATGGCAGCACCCATGCCCGGCACGCCGGGCACCACGACCACGACATCGTCGCACTCCACCACCAACCCATAACGCGGAGACGCTGCCATGATCGTCGCTCAAAGGGTGCTCTGCGCCGGCGTCTTCCTCTGCATCACCGGCGGCGTGGCGCTTGCCCAGACCAGCCCGAACGGTGCGCTGCCCGGCAATGATGTGGGAACCGGCAGCTCTTTGCCGAAATCCCCCAATGCCAGCAACATCGAGCCTGGCGATACCAAAACCTCGATTGCGCCGACATCGCCCGTGCCCAGCCTCTCGGCTGACGCCAGTGTCCAGCAATTATTGTGCTACGGCGCCGAGGCGATCAAAACCGGCAAGACCGGCACCGGCGAGGACGCGCTGGAACAGGCGGAAAGTGCTGTCCTCGACCGTTCTGTCGCGCACACGCAAACCGCCTATGCCAGCGATAATCAGTTCGTGCAGACCATCGATCAGGCGCGCATGGCGCTGGGTGCTGACGACCGCGGCAAGGCCGACGCCATCATCACCCAGCTGCTTTCCAGCGGCGCGCCGGAACTGCAGGATTAGGCTGTAAGGTTAGAGCCGGATGACATTCTGTGGAATCGCTTTGCGATCCCACAGAATGTCATCGCGCTCTAAAAAGCGAGCGCTTTCTCTACCTACTTCGCCGCTGCCATCTCCGGGCTGGTGCCCAGCCGTGGGGATAGCGCCAGCGGCTGAGTGCCGAGTGCCGGGCGGACGATGACGCGGTCGCGCTCGGCTTCGGTCAGCGGCGTGTCGAACGTTACGTGGAAACCGTAATGTCCGTCTCCCACACCGGATTTGGCGAGCTCGGGTTGGAAAATTTGCGCGATGCCGGTGGCGAGGATGCGTTCTTTGCCGGCACCCTCCAGCACGATTTGGTATTCTACGCGGGTTTCGGTCGCGAAGCGGTCGCGCAGCCAGCCGGCGATGTGGTGGGTGCTGCGCTCATCTACATAGCCCTGGTAGCGCGGCGCGCGGCGCAAAGGCGTGGCGGCGTTGTTGAGGGGGATGATCTCCAGGCTGTCGCGCTCCTCGGGCGTGATCGGCGAATCGAAGGTGACCGCAAAGCCGTAATTTGCGTCCTCCCAGCCAAAATCCTTCAGCGCCTGGTAGAAATTACCGGCTTGCGCCGAGGCGATGATGCGCGTGCCGGATGCGTTGGAGACCGCGACGTTGAAGCTGACGCGCTGCTCGGGGTGAATGGCGTCGCGCATCCAGCCGATCACGCCGGTGGTGGAAACCTCGTCGATATAACCCTGCACCAGCCCGGGGAGGGGTTTGTTCGAGACCTCGATCAGGAAATCATAGGGGTGATCGAGCTCGTTGATATCGGCGGCGGCGATCTGGCGCTGGTCGTCCGGGTGGTCCCATTTATCGCAGATCGCGAAGCGGCCATCCCATTTGACGTGCAGGTTGAGCGGCAAAGCGGGGTATTTGACAGGCGGCGGCGCGGGCGGCGCGCCGGGCAGGGCGGGTACTGCCACCGGGGCGGCGGTTGCTTCGGGCTCCAGCTCGATTTCCGCCTCGATTTCAGCTTCAATCGCGCGCGGCGCTTCCCAGGGTTCGGTCAGGATGACCTCGTCGATCGGGTAGATCGCGAGCTGTTCGCGCAGCCAGGTCCAATCCGGGTCGGAAAGATATTCCGCGCGGCGGAAGCTTTCGGGGATGTGCGAGAGGTCGAAGGTGTAGCGGATCTCGATCTGCCAGGCGCAGCGCTCCGCGCGCAAATATTTTATCAATTCCGGCAGCGTGCGCAGGTTGGATTGGTAGGCCATCATGATGTAGCGTAGACGGGGTGGGTTGGGGTGGGCGCGCCAGGCGGCAATCAATTTGTCCCAGTTTTCGCGGAATATCGGGAAACGCGCACCTTTGCGGAATTTCTCATAAACCGGCGGGTCCAGGCTCTCGATCGAGACATTGATGTGGTACACCCCGCTATCGGCGAGTGCCGCGAAATAGCTCTCCGGCATGCGCTTCGCGAGGTTGGTGGTGAACATCACTTTGCGGCGCCATTGGCGGGGGATGCGCTCGATAAACTCGATGAATTTGGGGTGCAGCGAGGGCTCGTGCAGGCAGGAGAGCCAGAACCCGGCATCGCTCACCAGCGGCAGCAGGCGCAACGCGGCGTCGAACGTTTCGTCCGACATGAAGCGGGTGGATTTGGTGTCGCTATAGTCGAACAGGCAGAACGGGCAGCGTAGATTGCAGTTATTCACGATGTCCATGGCGGCGTAGCTGACGAGATCAAACCGCGTGTCCAGCCGGGGCGAGAGCGGCAAAGCCTCGGGCGCGCCGACCGGGCGGACGATGACGCGGTCGCGCTCCGCCTCGGTCAAAGGCTCCTTGAACAGGACCAGATAGCCGTAGAACGCATCGCCGATATTTTGCAGCGCAAGGCCGTTATAGAAACGGTTGGCGATGCCCTCGCCGATCAGAACCTCCCCGTGATCCGTGGCCAGGACCACTTCAACGGCGAGGCGGTCCACCGGGTCGAAGCGGTTGCGCACCCATCCGGCCACGTGGTTGGTGCTGCGCTGGTCCACAAAGCCCTGGAATTTTTGCGCGCGCTGCAAGGCCAAGCCGCCTTGCGGGCGGATGGCGAGGCCGGCGCGCTCGCGCGCTGTCAGGCCCATCGGCAGTGCCAGCGCAAAGCCGTAACACCCATCCCCGAAACTGTCCCCCGCCAGCGGCGGATAGGGTATATCCCCCACGCCGGCGGCAACCGCGCGCCCGTCCTCGGTCACCACATCAAACGCCACACGCGCCGCTGCGTCATCCAAATCACGCAGCCAGCCGTTGATATGGGTGAGCGAAATCTCGTCCACATAGCCCTGAATGTTTCGTACAGGCCCCGGCAAAACCTCGGGCACCGGCTCCGGCGCTGGCGGCGGGGGCGCGGGCATCGCAATGGCAATCAATTCGGGCGCCGCCGGCTTGGCCATCGCGAACAGCTTGCGGGCGAGGTTGATCATAGCCCAAGGCTAGCAAGGTGGTCTGGCGCTGTCTATTTTGGGACGGGAACGAGACGTAATGCCAACCGGCCTTGAAGATGACTTAATCTTCAAGGCCGGTTGGCATCGCGCGTGGGGCTGGTGGGGCGGCTACGCGCCGAAAATTTTTGATTCCGTTGGGCTATTGCGGTCCAACCAGCACCGCCCCGGGGAACTCAAAAGTCTCTTGTGGAGCTTTTCTTCGAGACAAAGCGACCGCTTGCTTTCTACCCCGTCGCTGCCATCAGCGTGCCGCCGGTCAAACGCCAGATGCGGTCGAGTTTTTCAGCACCGGTGAGGCGGTGGGCGATCAGCAGGATCGTGCGGCCTTCGGTGGCTTTGTTCAGGACCTGGAAGAATTCGGCTTCGGTCGCGGCGTCGAGCCCGGCGCAGGGTTCATCCAGCAGCAATATAGGGGCGGGGGAGAGCCAGGTGCGGGCGAGGGCGAGGCGCCGGCCTTGGCCGCCGGAGAGTACGGCGCCGCCTTCGCCGAGCCAGCTATCCAGGCCTTGCGGGAGGCTGCGGATGGTATCGCCAAGCTGGGCGGCGTCCAGTGCGGCCCAGAGTTGGTCTTCGGTGGCGGTGGGGTCGCCGAGGCGCAGATTGTTGCGGATGGTGTCGGCGAAGAGATGGGTGGCCTGGCTGAGATAGGCGATGCGGCTGCGCAGGGCTTCGGCCGGCAGGGCGGCAATATCGGCGCCGCCCAGGCGGATTTGGCCGCTTTCGGGCGCGATCAGTTTCAGCAGCAGGGCCGCGATGGTGGATTTGCCTGCGCCGGAGGGGCCGAGGATGGCGGTACGCGAGCCGGCCGGGAGCTGCATGGAGATATCGCGCAGGACCACCGGCAGGTCAGGAGCATAGCGGCAACTGACATGCTCGAAGGCGATGGCGGTGCCGGGCGGCAGGGCCAAGGGGCGTGCGGGTTCGGGCACCAAAGGCTGGGTTTCGGCGGCCTCCACCACGCGGGCGGCGGCGGCTTGCGCCTGGCCGAACAGCAGCCCGGCGCGCGGCAGGCCGAGCACGGTCTCGAAGCCGATCAGCAGCGCGAACACGGCGACCAGCGCCGCCACTGGCGCGCCGGCGAGGCCGATGAGAATGGCGGCCAGAATGGCGCCCTGTGCGGCGATGAAGGCGATGGCGTTGAGCGCGCTGGTCTGGGTGACGAGATCGCGCTGGGCGGCCAGCAAATCGGCCTCGCGCGCCTGGGCGGTGGCGAGCATGCGGCCTTCGGCGGCGAAAATTTTGACCTCGCGCAGGCCGGTTAGCGCGTCCAGAACGGCGGCGCGCAAGCCCGCCATGGCGAGGCCGGCGCGCGTGCTGTTGGCCCGCGCCAGCCGGGCGGCGCGCAGCGGCAGATAAAACGCCACGAAAGCGAACGGGAGGAGGATGGCGAGTGCCGCGGGCTGCACACACCAGAGCAGCCAGGCGAGGATCGGCACCAGCATCAGCGCGCCCAGCAAGGGAACCGAGATGCGCAAATAGAGCCCGTCCAGCGCGTCCACGTCGTTCACCAGCCGCGCCAATTGGTCCCCCGCGCG
>Ga0209208_10007623_pt1 | contig 14609 bp, 17 predicted proteins | sample S1TSphfallax_3_FD_187694 | JGI IMG/M metagenome (GOLD analysis project Ga0209208, IMG submission 187694) | Host-associated microbial communities from peat moss isolated from Minnesota, USA - S1T2_Fd - Sphagnum fallax MG (SPAdes) (version 2) | ecosystem: Host-associated > Plants > Peat moss >...
TATTAGGGTTACAAATTCTACATGTCAACAAATAGGACATTGGTATGACTTACACTTGATCACCATCACAATACAAATCAAAACATTGCATACATGACTTGCATCCAATTCCTCCCTGTTGCTCACATTTTTTCTAAAAAATCATCAAAAGGAATTATTAGGTTTACAAAGTAGTGCATTGGTTAATATTTCAATCATAATGATGTCAAACCTTTGGTTCTGGTAGATCTAAATAGAAAGAGTAGTCACCGAATTTACAATCTCCTCACATGTAAACCTTCCTCTCAATAACTCTAATGTACATTCATTCATTTGCACCAGAGATATCGAGGTCAAATTTGAGGAGAGGCATTGGGATCACCACTTTATATGGCGGGCAAACACAAAATCATCCAAAAGAGTCTTGTAAAAAATTTTGTAACATAAATTCATGCCTAAGGATCCTAAACATGAACTATGCCAATTACAAGATTAGAGGAAGCAAGATGTAGTTCCAGAAAAATGTTTTATACCATAGCAACAACCCCTATGTATTGTGCTTTCATTGGCATTGTCAAGAGGAATGGCCAAAGTATGACTTGAAGTAATAACAATTCCAGCATTAACACATCAAATTTAGGAGGGACAAATGGTGGTAGCTAAAAGTGGAAGCAACATTTGAATCTAAAGCCTTATGGTGAGTATTGTCATGAAAAAAAGAAGGCAACATACTCAAAACATCCTTTCAACCCATGGAATGTTGGCAATGTCTTATGAAAGTTTGGAAGATCATTTGCATTTTAAGGATTTAAGGAAAGGAAGACATATTCACTTGTATTTTAGACATAGTGTCTAATAATGCAAGCAACTTGTTGCACTAATTATTTGCAAGTCCCTTGGAATCATGGCTTCTAATTTCACCTATCCAAATAACAACCACTATCACTAGCATGGCATAGGTAGACAAAAATTTAGGCCATGCAAGGAGACGGATTTTACATTAGTTAGTAGTTTCATTGTGAAAAATCTTTGATTAGAAGAATTATACATTAAGTACTAAGAGCCTACAAGCCCACTAGAAACTTGAAAATATAACAAAACTTCAAGAGTAAAATGTGAACCACATATGAATTCAACTTTTTTTGGTGAATTTCATGCTTATGAATTCATGCACTAAAATGGCACATGAAGGAACCATGTCTGAGTCAAACATGAGCTTTCAAATTAGAAATCTCGCCAAATATCATGTTCTTTAAGTATACCTTATTCTCGATAGGGACAACTAATTTTGCATACATGGGTTTTTTTAGAAGTTACCTATTTAACTTAAACTTGTGTTTCTCTTGCATCTGATGTTGCACATTGTTAAACCAAGAGTTCAACATATGCTTGCCCCCTTTCGTTGCCACATTTAATTGTTGATTAGGTTTGTGAAAACAAAAAAACTTAGAAACAAGATCCAAAAATAACAATATGTCCCAAAATTGGGATATTGTGAAATTTGTGAAGAGGATATATCAATCCCATGGATCATTAAAGAAGTATACAATAGGTAACTTAACTTACTAGTACATCCAACCACTGAAGGCGACAATTTTGCAATCGTACACATGGCAAAACCAATCCCCATCAACACCCATATCCATCATTTTAAATCATCAACAATGAAATAATCAATTGCATTCAATGCCATATCATTATCTTCAATTATATTTACTGTATCATTGAAAAAATCATCAATGTAATTCCCCTTTTGAGGATAATCTACCCTTGCATTACTCGACCAATTTTTCATAACTATGACCAACTTGTTGAGATTATTGACACCTAGCTTGCAACATAGCAAACTTGTCAACGCTTGTGCTATGTTGAAAATTCGTTCAGTTTTAATATGGGACCCAAGAATCCCAAGAATTTGTCATGCAACAAAATAGACATTTGAAAATCGTACTTGATGCGATTTCCACCATGTCAAGGGTGGTAGACAATCTTCTAGCTTCATAGGTAGATGGCAGAATAATCCATGCAAAATAATTTCATTTGACGCCATTGCTTAAGAAATTGATTCATCATCATTAACAACTATTGCTTCTAGTAACCAACAACACCCGAATTTAGGATTTTGAATGTAGCCATTAGTAATGGCATCAAAAACTTGTTGCCATATCAACCACCATTTGTATGACTTTTGCCCTTCCTACAAAACCCTTCTCCACATCTAGAGACTTGAAACATAGGTCTTGCATCAATGTTAACATGTTGTGTGCCTTGGTAGCAATGTAAGTAGATGCAAATGTGAAAAATGGAGCTAGGACTACCATGATTTCACCCATCATATGCATCCATAATGCTTGTAATTCATAATCAAACTTCCCCCTTCACAAAAGTGTTAGAACTGACATTAGATTGTTCAATTTCACTTTACATAGCCACATTCGGTGGAAAGGCAACATTCATAGCATTGGATAACAACTAATATCCTCAAGTTTGGTTAAGGATATATTTTTTCACAATGAGAATCATGGCCTCAATGATGGCTTTGCAAATTGCCCAAATGTGTGTATTTGGTATATGCAACTTTACAACTCCACCATCTCTTGCTTCCCATAATAAAGATTAATGGCATCTTGATATTTCAAGGTTTATTGGAACAATATTGTCTTGCTTGCAAACCTAGTCTTCACTAGGGCTTTTAATTTTCGATGGGAGAGCCTTACATCAAGACACATTATTTTCCATTGAAACCATTCTTCTCCCGACTTCTTTGTCCATGTGATTTTTTCATAGGGTAGGTTATGTGACCTTCAAACTCACCTCCTAAAAGCCAAAATAAACAATTGCATCATTGGTTGCATATTGACATCCTTTGCTAAATGCATGGCCAAAGTAGCATTGTTGCTAAGGAGTTGCCAATGCTAGAGAAGCACAACTAATAATAGAGCTCATAGTTCATGCAAGGGTGGGCAAATTGCCACCTTCATTTTTCACATAGGCAAATAACTTGTCCAAAAAATTGTAAGATGATAGTAGATTTTAAATCTATGTTGGCATTGCAATCCTAGCCATATCAATAACTTCGAAAAGTCCCACTGTCACATGGCAAGGAACCCACTATGAGTTTATGAAATTAATCACAATAGCAAAGGTGTTGTGTCCAAATGTGGACATCCATAAATCAAATGAAACATTTGTCATCACACAAAAATCTAGGGCTAACAACACATATTTGTCCATGCTCTTGACCACCAAAGATAGGATGGCAAGTTGAACCATTTGTTGTTGATTTGGAAACTAAACTCGGGGGTTTTGATGCATGGCAAATCATTTTAGCCACTAATTTTCCACAATAGAAATAGGTATGCACATTTTGGCAACAAATAATAACAAGTTTTACATGAATTGTTTTTGCCCCACATCATTTTTCTTGTAAGGAGTGGTACTCCCAAAATGATTTATGATTGCCCCATATCCAACAATAGTCCTTTTCTTGGACTTTTTTTATGTTGATCTTTTGTAGCAAGAGTTAGATTAACATTAATCCACCTACACCAAACAATTGGATGTTCAAACGAAATATGTTTCTTCATAAAACATAGAAGTGGCCACATAGTGTTGGTTCTATGTGATCAAACCTTTCCTTTTCTTTGTGGTACTTCCGGTAATATAGTCTTGGGAAATAGAATGGCACATAAAACAACACATCATTCCCACCCTCATAATCAAAATCTTGGTTAAGATCCATGCCCATATGAAGTACCTCAATGTGTGCCATCTATAATACTCTAACCTTAAAAAATCAAGATTCTAGATGTAAAAGAAGATTGAATACTAAAAGAGAAATGTAACTTATAATATTTGTTGGATTGTTTTTGAGATAAAACAAAAACAAACCTTATAGTGTGACTTTTGATACAAACCTTAAACAATCAATGAATTTGCAAAAGTACTTGATGTAGAAAACAATGATCTCAAGTGGATTCACAAGATTGAAACACAAATGCAAACATTGGTCCTTGGAAGCCCAAATGGTTGAAATGTAAAAAACACAAAATTGTTGAACACATACAAGAACTAAAAATTGAAAGTGGAAAGCAAATTTGAAAATAACATTTGTGCACACACCATAGAGATTTACACCACAAGAAAGGTGTCCCCCACTTTTTGCAATGTTCGACGAGCATAGACACTTGAGAATTTGAAACAATATTGAAAGCTTTTCGCGTCCTTCCTCTAGATTCGACTAAATTCAAATTGCTCCTCTACTTCTCTAGATTTGTATTATCAACAATTGAATGACATATTTGCATTCATGCATTGAAGGTGCTAGTGATTGAAGAGCCAAAGCCGATGAACAAAAATCCATTGCCGAAAGTGAAAAGGTTGGAATGACAAAGCACCCATCCACTTAGGTTTTCCTTTTGCCCTAAACCTAAACCCCCAATTAACCCCTAAACAGCCAATTGATGAAAAAGTTGGATGAATATCTGACTTGGGGAATATTTTGGTTTTACACACTAAGATATAGGTAGGTTATTAACCCAAATCAATATCCATCCAACATGTTATTTCCAGGTATAAAAAAATCCAATACCTGGATGGGTAGGCTAGAGACAGGCTTATTTTAAATATCTGGTTATCTGGTACCCAGATCCAGATCCAGACCCTAAACCCTGCCTCATATTTAGGGGAAAAACAGTCTTGAACCCATCCATACTGGGGACCAGTCTAGTATGAAATTTATAAAAAGCACACAATACCAGACCTGGCTCCTATGAATTGTTTTTTAAGGATCAAATACCAGGACCGGGTTTGTATGTTTAAAAAGTCAATACCAGAGCAACAAGGGTTTTTGCTGAAACATATCATCATCCTTCAAGATCTTTGAAATCTGCATTAGGTAAGACTCTTTGAAAGTTGCAAAAGAAATTTCCACTCAAAGAGACATTTGATGCTTTTAGTGTGAATGAATCAAACATGAGCTGTACCCTAATGTAAATTCTGGCCAAACTTAGGAATTTGTCGTCACCTTTTGAACAATGTCCAAAGTATATATATCCTTAGCGCTAGGCTAATATGTCATTGCTCACACTAAAAGCACAATCTTGCACTTGCAAATGCCACCAACCTACACAAAGCCCGATCCATTGTCGTGTTGATTTAAGCTTACACACCTTTGAACATAACCATACATGGTGGTGGCAGCGGCATTATGTTTGTAACACATAGGGAAATTTGATTTTGGTGAGGAAAGGACAACATGGTGTGTGCCAAGTCATGCATGATGGTTCTATGCTCGTCCTTGAATAATGTTGCACAAACAAAAATGCATCAATTTGAAAGCATTACACAACCACTCCAATGAACAATTTATTGACAATGTTGTCACTTCCTAGTTTTGTACATTCAAGAAAAAAGTCCCAAGACCATTTGGGTGTTGGGTACTTTTATATCAATCTCCTAGTGTTATGTGTTTGTTTATGTGGCTTTTTTCTTCTGTTTTTTTGCCAAAGACTTCAACTGCAACCAATGATTGACTTCACAGGGGTGATGGCTCACTGTTATAACTCCTTCTCGGACCACAAAAGGTCCTCAGTTCAAATCCACCATCATCCATCTAATATATATAAAACTAAGTGATAAATAAGTTTGAAATACAATACATGTCAAGATACATACCAAAGATTGACAAGGTGGAGATCTACATGCATCATAATATTGTTAAGATTTAAAAATAGAAGATAAACTAAGAGCATGCCCCAATGGTAATAATAAAATGGCATGTACAATATTTTTTGGATGAAGATTTGCAATTAAAGACTTTGAAACTCTTTTGGGGCTGGTGATAGTGCACATGTTAAGAGGAGGTTGCAAGACAATCAATAGTAGAAAATGATGTATCCCAAGCCCCATTGATAAACTTAAAAATGGGACTCTGGAAAGTGGGAGACCATTCATAACAAAGCAAGTGGACCAATCAAATAATTTGGTCAATCAGTAACAATGAGAAATTGTGCCATAGGAACCAATCAAGCAATCGAATCAATCCCCAACATGATTTATATTGTGAATTTGCTTTTGCCAACCATTGCATCCTATGCAAAAATGTTGCCCCAAAATGATCTTTTTGAACCAAATTGGCAAGTTTTTACTGTCTACATCCAAACCACTCTTTAATACTTTGTGGGTGGTGCGGCTCTAATGTTTATATGTTTGATGTGCTACATGTTGATGGAGGCTCAAATGGGCACTGCCATTGGGCATGCTGTAGGAAAGGAAGATCTTGATCAAGCTTACAGACTCTGCAATTTCTAAATGGCTGAGATATATGCTAATTCAGCAAGATATTTCTGCTGTGTGTGTACTGAGGAAAAACATGTGGACACAATGCAAGCCTTTGTGCATATTCAGAGGCTCAATATCAAGCTGCCTGGAATTGAGGTTAGATATGCTGTCTGAGACTTCCAAGCTGAGCTTCTTTGCTGGCACACTTGGACAGATGTACGCAGTTTGTTTACTGAGCTTGCATCGATAGGAACATCCTGTAGGCCCTATATCCATCTGCCTGCTGGTGACATTGGGTCTGCAATCTGCTCACATCCAACTCTTCCTCCAACTCTTCTAGATGCAGAGAAAATTGAGATTTCATGACAAACACCAACAACAGCTAACCTTATCCGACTATACCATTACTGCAACAGGCATGTGGCAATATGAATAAACTCTTAACTGCATATGGGTTTTCCATCAACTTCTTTACCTTTAGGTAGTAGATTCCCCAGTAAGCTAAGACAATACTCTCCTCTTTCTTTGACAAATCACTCCTCTGGAATAATCATCACTGCTTTTGACAATTATGTCCATCAATCCACCTTCAAGCACTTGTTCTTCTTCACTAAAAAAGAGGTCATCATCACTAGTATCCGGTTCTAGACATTCTACAACTTCCCCATTCATTTCTAATACTTATCATGAAACACCATGAGCAGCAACCTTGGTGGCCTTACAGCAGGCTTGTCAGCTTGTCAGATGACTCCATGCTAGCCATATACAGAGCAGCCAGCAAACCATAGAAACAATACAAAAAGCCAGAAGAAAGCACACACCAGAATGTGAACAAGTACTTGGAACTGAGAGTAGTAGTAAATCTAAATACCAGAATAACAATGCAATTTTATTTTCATCTGGAAAAGGAAGTCTTTGAGAGTTCAATGGAGATAACCTGACATCTAACATGGCATATGACTTGCCAACTACTCCAAATAAGCTGACTACCAAACAAGCTTCAATTCATTGCAATCCTTCACATCCCTGCTCAATGAATTCTGAAGTACAACTATGCATGCTGTCCAAATCCCTGCAACCTTCTCTTAGTGTTGACTGTGCGCCCTCTTAAATCAGGAGAAGGAAGACAGAAAAAATAGTGAGATAAGGTGCAAGATAAGACCTCATTGTCTTTACATGGGATTAAAACTTAGGCTACACATCATACTTTCAAACTTCTGGCAGCTACTCAGTGGTGGGTTTGCAGAATCTCAACCCATTTCTACATGCTATTAACACTCTTATCATGTTGATCAAAGTTACCCATTTGATCCAGTCACTGTGATGGTGAAAAAGATTCAAAACTCAAACTGCTTGCACAAGTTGTTCTTATGCATTTCCATGGCAATGTAACATGGAGTATAAAGGTCCAAGGAGCTGGGCAGGTCCAGGAATGACTAAGCACACTCTGTCACCTCAAGTGTCAAGGCTGCCAATCAAGAAAGCATGAAGTATGAAAAAGGAGGAAAGCAAAGAGCAGACACACATGCAAACAAAGGCTCTGGTCTCATTAATGAAGGGTGGCCCTTCACTGTTCAATAGGTACAATACCCACTACAGAGTTCCCATTTGGTGGGCTAGCCAACATTTGTTTTGATAGGTTCCTCCACTTCCACACTTCTTTCAGAGCTTTGTATGCAAGTGACAGGATCAAGGACTCTCTTCAACATTTAAATAGCATCATTTCACAAGCCAAACTTGTCCTTTGCAAATAGTCATCCTCCCTGGTTTACATACAAATTCCCATCCACCATGCTGGACTTGTTGCACCTGTAGAAAACATTGACCATTACACCCATTTAGCTTCTCAATTTGAATATCAAATAATGCAATGGTTATCAAATTTAAGAAACATTCAAACTTCCCAATCAAAAAGAATTATCCACTAGATGGCAGGGTAAAACCTTGCTTAGCTCCACACTTCGATTCAGAATGATAACAGTCCAGGTCACAATGCCAGGGAAAGTAACCAGCTCTACCAAACTTTGTAAATTGTCATGCACTCTTCTGGAATAAGGCTTCTAAACCTAAAAGTTCTGGACCTGATATCACTACAATATGTTTCTCAGATCTGGTTTCAAAAAAACTGCAAGTATACAATTTGCTGAGAAACACTCTCTGAACCTAATGATAGTTGTCAGCAGTTTCCATTGTGGTGCTGCTGCTGTTTGAAACCAGTAGGGAATGTGTACTAGCCAGGACCAGATCTTAAACAATTCAAATGTTAATACAATCACTGCAAATGCAGCAGAAAACATACTGAATTATGTGAAGGGTTTCTATGGACCCCATGTGACAGCAGATCAAAGAAGACAAAGTTATGCGTGCAGAAGAGTCTTCCTTGTCTTCCTCCGGCCAAATATGAACCTCCTGTTTGTCATTTGCACCGTAACCATCTCCTCTAACACTGCTAGCACCTAGACACCCAGCATTCACAGAGCCACATGAATCTCCAATTCTTTGCAGGATAGAAGTCCCTACTGCTGTATTGTTGGACAATGCTTTTAAGGCTTTGTTTTATTCTGATTCATTTGTGATTTCATAATCTCTGACATGGATAATGCACTTTTAATTACCCCATGCTTACATTTCACAAGGTCCATGTGCTTGAGTGTGCAATCCCAATACACAAGTGCACACCAAGTTAATCTTGAGGTTGACATTGACAAGATACTCGGAGAAGTGAAATTCCTACTTCACCTAACTGAGCACTCAATAATGTCAAAAATTTGCAAACAGGAGCAGTACCTCAGAGAACTCAGGTCGCTGTTTTGGATCTTGATGCCAACATTGCTGAGCTAAAAGAGACAGTTTCTCAGGTACAAAGGGAGGTATCTCAGGGCGAAGCCCCCTGCAATAGCACATTCTTCCATCAGATACTCTGCTCCCTTTCATCTCTCAATCTCAGTTTTGACAAAAGAATTATGCGAAGTGCAAAATCTGGAAAAACCCTCACACAGCAATAGGGACAGCAAAAAGGTATTTTGACCAACTGTCAACATGACCAAACAACCAGGTGAAAAAGGCTGAGTCTGACCGCTGCACAACGCCAATTGCTGCTTGCAGTGGTGTAAAACCATCATATGGAACCCCACCAGTCAGCACCTCCCTGTTCACACATGCAACAAAGCATGTACAGGCATTGGAAATCAACCATCAGCACACAAGAGAAATAACAGCCTCAAGACCAGTAATGTCATAGCACTATACAACTCTAGTAAAATAATTTGTTTCATGGCAGGCTTTTCACACCATCAACTGCGTTTTATGTCAGGGAAATAGAACAGGAGCATACCACATCATAATGCCAAATGAATAAACATCCACTTTGTGATCATATGGTTTGTGCTCCAAAACCTTTCACAATCATACCAGCATGCATTTCAGACACAAATTGGAAATCTACTGAACTGATGATTTATTGGAGGTGGGACATCACACCATGAGATGCATCACAAGAGACATCCTTCCCATGTACACTCTTCACCATTGGGTTGTTACTCCTAGGAGAGAAGGAGTGCTGTTGAATAGATACCTCAGGAGCCATCCAGCGGTAAGTTCCTGTCTCTGCTGTCATTTCACTAGTCCACCCACCTTTTCCAGAGCTGCTCATAGGTATAGGTTTTAAGCGAGCGACACCAAAATCACAAACCTTGACTACCTGCCAAACAAAGTCATGCATCTTCTATGAGGACTCCTGCTGCCTAATTTATTCCCTTCTAATGTGACACTTGTTGCTGGAGAGGTGGGTCATGTGTGCAACCACCATAAGACTCAACACAAGGTCCTATGAAGAACCAAGCCTGTGCGCTGATACTGATTGGTTGCAAGCATTTCCTTTCCCAATGTAGTCTCCTTTGATTGCATACTAACTTCAGAATCACTGCCAAAAAAATTGATTCCCCTATCTATCACCAGCAGGCAAGTCTCCTTCATTATCTTCCCAACACAGAAACTCTCTGTAACTAATGGACAACAAGTTTCATGCTCAATGTCTGTGAGAAAATAAAAATTCAAAACATCAGTTTGTAACTTACATCCTGTTCATCCATCAGGAGATTTGCAGCTTTGAGATCACGATGAACAACTCCTCTCCTATAGTCACCACATCCACAATTGAAAAGTATTCAACCTTAAATTCAGCTAATCAGACAACCTTCTCCTCAACCTCCCAAGTTCACAGAGGTTAACAATGTTGCCAACAGAAGGCACAAATTTTGCAAAATCACAAGATCTCAAAACAATATATAAAGCCTGTCTGAAGGTTACCAATGTCAATTGCAGCAAGTAGGACTAGGGTACTTTGCTTAGTCATAAAAAGGAAGAAACACAGAGTTATTTGATGACATTGTCATACTTGTGAAGGAAGTCCATCCCCCTTGCAGCATCCCAAAAAACTTTCAATGCTGATGGTATATCCAAGCCACACCTCCGAAATTCTAACACATCCCGCACACTGGAGACATGCACTACATCAGCACAATGCAATTACACTTAGTTTTTCATCAAATATGGGAATTTTACACAATATAGGGGATTATTATACATGATCATACAACAGAATTTCAGCAGGCAAAAGTGCTGTGGCATCTAAGGGGATTGCTGCATTGTAAGCCTGAAGGGGCCCAAAACTCTTGTGAAATCACTCCAGGCATCCAAAACCAGGAGTTTTAGGGCATACCTTCCACTGGCCATGAGTTCTGTCACAATACAAAGCTTGGGCCAACATGAGCAAGCTCCTATGAACTGCACCAAATTTTTATGTCTCACCAGTCTGCACAAATCAGAATCAATGACTGTCTGTTGTAAACTACTCACAATACCTGGCAGCCCATGATCTACTACCCTGGTAGACAATGGATGCCAATGATCCTTTTGGCAATAGATGTGACACACTTCCCTAAAGCTTGGCTCAAAGCTCTTTCTACCTCAGTCCTCTCCATGTGGGTAGGCCTTTGAAGTGGTTGGACAAAGGAGAGGGAATCTTCGGTGAAGATCTTGACATATCCCTTTCAACATCTTGGGAGTTTTCTGAGCTCCACTTCTGGATTGATGATTTCACAAGTTTTATAATGTCATATGCACATAACTAAACCTACCTACAACCTAGAATGTGATCACACCTCAAGTGACAGAGACAGAGAAAGGAAGGGCCGTCTAGATAAATAACAAACAATGAAAAGACTGTTTCCTGTGAATGGCTATGCATAACAAAATCATACATAGGCTGCTTTGCTTGGCCACAAGGTCAACATTAGTTCACAGCTGAATGTGGTATCATAGCTTCAGCTCTGATGGTTTTGTACCATATTGTGCAAGCAAAGTGGAGGTTCAAACACAATGGTTTGACTAGAACCAAATCAAAGGCTGCCAAATGCTAGCTGGGAGAATTCAATACTCCTTTGGCCACATTTCTAAGATTCCATCAAACACTTTTCTACCACAACAGTCCACATAGCTCACCTCATAATAGAAATTTCCTGCTTGAATGTCTGAAGTCGTTCCGATGCTGGAAATGCCCGAAGACTGTCAGAATCTGTGTCCACAATGTGGCGCTCATCTAGAGCAATCATCTTGATTGCTACATCTTGACTCATATATTTACCCCGGTAAAGTTGACCTGATGAACCATTCCCAAGCTTTTCACCTATCACTAGCTGCAATTACACACAAGAAGCATGAGTCCTGCACCAATTAATTCAACAACACCCAAACAAACATCAAAATGGATACATAAAGAGTTTGGTGCCCATGATTGACACTGACAAATCTTCAGAATATCAACATTCAAGCACCTGCATACATAGTTGGGGGTTAATATCACCTGGACATTAGCCACCTTTATATGTGGACTTCTGACATCCAGGTGCCCCTTGTGATGGGAGAGAACAGGAAGAAGCATACCAGATTGTAGTCAACAGCCCAGTCTTCATATTGAATTGATTCTGCTGCTGCCTTCAATTCAGCATCCCTGTGCTTAGGAGACCTTTCCTCCTTAGCACCTACAGCTAAAAGTACCTCTTGTCTGAGTTTTTCTGCCTGCACAAATTTCAGACACTTGAGACTAAGATCCCACATATGCTGCAGTGACTTACCTGGCAGTAGACCATCTAGGACTCATCAAACAAATGCTCAAGTGGGGGCTTGCAGAAAGTCACAAGTCTGTCATGGTGGCAACATAGCTGCCTCCTGATATGAAGAAGTCATGAAAACAAGATTTCTTTTAACAAATTTGATACCATCACTGTCCATTGCAAGTGAGGAAAAAACTTACATCATCACCATCCCAGCCCTCTACCACAAAAACCTCCAGTGCCATTCCATCTGTTGTACTGAACACATGAGCTTCCTGCAACCAAGCAACCCCATCAAATGCATGCATGCAATACCACTCTACACATGCCTCCATGGTCAGAGGGATACAATCTTGTCTAATGAGAAGACCAGGCATGGAAGGCACAGAAATAATTTGATCTTGTAAGCCTTTTCTAATTCGAAGTGATCCAATTTCCAAGCTCGTCAAACAACTGTGATGTGGTCCCCTAATCTAGTGATGAAGGAGTACCTTAATGTTCAGTTCAGTTCTGATGTTGCTGATTGCAGTCGTATAATGCCTTAAGAGTCCATGTCTGTCAGAAGTAGCCAGAGTGATTTCATATCCATAAGATGGGCATGCATCCTCATTGTCGCTGCTGTGGCCAGCACTATCTTCATCCATATGAAGAGGGTTGCCAAAAGCTGGTCGAGAAAATGCCTGATCCCCACTCTCTGGTGGAGTGGATTGCAAAAGAGGAGGAGGGGTCTCTCGGGTGCTCAATGCTAAACAGGCCAGATTTCCTCCTCCTCCTCCTGCACATGGGTGAACTTTGGGGCTTGTACCACATCCTAAGCTTGCAAGGTTGGTGCAGGAACCAAAAGCAGGTTTTGGGATTTTGAGCCCCCAGCAGCCAGCTCCCATGCCATTATTCTTGGGAGGAGAATGGCTTGGCTCGGACAATTCTACTGAAGACCACAGCTGAACTCCCCGCACGTTAACAGAAGGAACAGCAAAGGGCTCATCCAAGCTGTTGCTCCCCCGTGAACCATCGGCCTCCTCCGCCTTCCGCGCTTCTTGCAGCAATCGCATATGGAGGAGCACATCCTCATGTCGCTCAGCATCGATATTAAGGGCGTACCTAGAAGAAACCCCAACACACAAACAAAGGAAGCCAAGGTTAGTACAAAACCTACAAGGAGCAAATCCATCCACCTCCACCTTCATACATCATAACTATCTTTCATAATTGTCGTGCATAGCAAGTACCGAGCTGGCAAGAGCGCAAAGTGCCCCCGGAGGTCACTGCACACACTCTCCCCATGGCCGTACTCGCGCACTCTATCAATCACCCGCATCACCACGGCCTCCAGCGCTTTCAAGGTCCCTGACGAGTAACTCCTGCTGCTGCTACCTCCGCTGCCGCCGCCGCCGCCGCCGATCCTCCGACCCTCGTCGTTGGTGGTCCAACCCACAGGACTCCCCATCATCATCCTCCGCGAAGAACCTTGCGAAGAGCTCACCGAATTACAGTCGCTGTCGCAATCCTCCATCATCACCACCATCCCCCCCGTTCCTCCTCCCCCCACCTGTCTGTTGGGCAGCGTGGACAGTGACAGCCGTCCAGGACCACAGGTGCCATAACCATTCACCTCTTTCCCCACCGATCTCCTGCCATTCTCCTTGAACAACATACTGGCATTTCGAGCGATGCGATACCACGACTGACTATAATACCTACTCGCTACTTCTTCGTCCCTACACACACTACTCAACCATCAACTTCCTTGATGATGCTGCTGCCACCGAAGGAAGGGAGAAGAGGAAGACGTCTCTCTGTCTCTCTGTCCGTCCGTCCGTCCGTAACTCACACACAAACCCATACCATACAATACAACTCTCTACCCAAGAAAACAACTGTTCCCCTAACCCGACCCACGCACCCACCTACCATGCCTGGAAAAAAGGAGTCAGTCAGTCAGTCGATCGCGTACCTATCTATCATTTTTGCGCGAATCCCAAACGCAACAGGAGTTGTTTGATCCCCCTCGCCCCACAACAGTTTCAGAAGAAAACAAGAGTACTTTACTTAACTTACATTAGAGGAAAAAAAAAAAAAACCAGTCTTAGCCTACTTACTCAATACTTCACAAACTGCTCAAGAAGTAATAAGAAGACTACGATCAAAATGAAGATGAAGAATTTCTTTTGTTGTTTCAGCTGCAAACAAGCAAAGCAAGCAAGCAAGCAAGGCTGGCTCTTCTTCTAGCCATGA
>Ga0209208_10007624_pt1 | contig 14609 bp, 5 predicted proteins | sample S1TSphfallax_3_FD_187694 | JGI IMG/M metagenome (GOLD analysis project Ga0209208, IMG submission 187694) | Host-associated microbial communities from peat moss isolated from Minnesota, USA - S1T2_Fd - Sphagnum fallax MG (SPAdes) (version 2) | ecosystem: Host-associated > Plants > Peat moss >...
AAACTAACCAAGTAACTAAACTAACACACCGACACTCATCTATTCATGATAACCAAGGTGGTCAACCCAATTCCCAAATACAACCTATCATATGGGAGTGCTGAGCTTATACGACATGAGAGTGTTATGAGGTTCAGCCAACCAACAACCAGGAACATGCAAAAGGAATTAAGGAAGTGTCAAAGTGTCAGAATGCAGCAAGATATGGAATACAAGTGAGAAGCTCCAATGGTGTGCCACCACACTAGCATGAAACCCTCCATACTCGGTTATGCAAGTGAAATACAAGATGCCTTGATATGAATAATGATGGCAAGAAGCAAAAACAAAAAAGATTAGAACTAAGAAACTTCAAATGTCTCCAAATTCCAAAGCTTCATGAGCTTCAGAGACTGAAAGGAAGGTGCATTTTGGACTCACAAATATGAATACTTTTTAGTGTTTTTGTCTGAAAACTTTGGCTGCAGAGGCGGCTTCACAATGAAAGGCAGATGAAAAGGGGCCACCAAGTGCACTGCACAATACTACAAACTGGTTGTACAGTAGAGAAACAGTGATGAAAACAGGTAAAATATGTCCTAAACAATACCTAATAACTTCACACTTTGTAATGAGAAACTGTTTCAAATCCAAAGAGTTTATTATGTGAAACTTTGGCACATGTCAAATGTGGAGGCAATGTTTTGTGAAACGTGAATTCTCTAATCCTTTATCTGAGACTACAAAACATCAAAGCCATGATCAGAGTGTGGTCTGGAATTTACCTGGATCGACTCAGCCTTGTGACATTGAACAGCTTGTATTAAAAGCTAAAGGTTTGCCTTCTTCCAACCAGGTCTAGCCTCTAGCATGTAACACAAGAAGATCATATGGAACAAGAATGTGAAGAAACTGCACAAAAATCAGAAGAATTCTGAGAATGTGGATCAGTGTCACACAAAAAATTTCAACAGTCCAACAACATCTTGCAACTTCATTGCACTTACATGCTTTATCATTCTATGATTTCATTTATGGTGTACACAAACTGGAACATTCACCAACTACTAGTTGAACCCTCCAAAACTTGGAACACCTTTTCTCAGGGAATATTTTCCAATTACAGATGTCTACAGAGCCCAGAGCCCTGATGTGTGCATGCACACATCAACGTCTTCTCTGGAACTTGGACCACAGGAACACACAAAAGAAGCAGAACAAAGCAAATAATACGACTATCACTACAGGGTTGAGACCTCGCTGTGCCAAATTTCTATTCAATCTCCTCATTGTACTTTTTAGCCCCGCTTGTGCCTTGGCCACAGTGGCCTCCTGCATCCCATCCCCAAGCATAACTTTTCAGAGTCATTACTCATTACCTTTACCAGCAAAGGACCAGCCCCTAAGGGTGAAATGCAAGGCCATCAGATACAGAATACAGGTACTCCTATAACACAATAGGAAAAATAGAAAAATCATTAAACTATGGCATCCTCACAAAGCATGTTTCAATATTTTCAAGTAACAATGAAATTCCATGAACCAGAAGTAACTTGGGGCTAGAAACCTAAAACTCTAGATAGCCACAAAATCCTAAACCCCATGTATTCTGTGAAGTATTCCATTTTGATGTACAAGTCATAACCTTATGAGAATTGCTCACAAAATGTTAAACCCTCACCTTCTGAGGTACAAAATACATACAGATTTCAGAGCCTCCTAGGAGGCTCTTTGGTGGCCTTTATGCAATGCACATGTAAATGGAGCTTACCAGCTGATTGAGAAGCTCATTCTGGAACTTGGTCTCTGACTCAATGTGCTGAGCAAGCTGCCCACCACACAAAGTTCCCTTGTTAGCATCCCAATGATCCATTCATTTCCTTAGCTCCTGAACTGGTACTGAAAGATACATGGTATAAGTGAAACAACAGTTGGTATCAAGGCTGGCAGTTCAGGATAAGCATCCACCAATTAGGATACTTCAGCAAAGAGTACTTAGATGCACAATGCATCAACAGTGGAAACACCAGAAGACCTTGATGCGGCAAATGTGCAATCCTTTGGCATACAGATTGACTCACTGCCTGAAAAAAGCAGGGATGCAAAAGTGGCAATTCAATGCAAAGAATGAAATAGAACATGTAGTTCCCCCATCTACTGATTATGAGCCCTGACAGATGCACTCTTAATACTCTAGTCTACAAGGTCAACATAGAAGGTCATCTCACTTGTTTAAGTTGAACTACTTTGCCATGCAGACCATGCACCTCTTCATCAAGATCACCATGTATGGGATCGACTCGAAGCTGAACTTGGTCATTTGGTGGGTAAGTTCTGCACCCAGGACCAACAATAACAACTTCCTCTCTGTCAATTTTCATGTTATCAAGATCACCTGACTTTCATGCTAACCCTAAACCCAACGGCAAACATATCAAACACTCCAAGCAGCTGAGCAAAGTAGTCATCACAGTTGCTACTCAGGCCAGCGTGCCCCAACCTCTTGCAGCTATTTTTCTCTAAGCGCTATTAACCAAAATAAATGAAAAATATATTTCATAAGAATAGAGAAATCTGTATTCTCACGATGAAGAAGCAAAATAAATGAAGATCGACGAAAGAATAGCATGTTCGACAAATCTTCAAAACCCTGAAAACTCATATCTCTCGGAAATTGATGATTTCCCTCCCTCGGGGAACCACAATCTCTCTCCAGTTCCCCTCTTCAATCGTCATGCCCCCCACCAACAGAATCACCTTGTGAAGAACGCATTCCTCGCGAATCTGGAGGCCAAGGAGAAAAGAAAAGTGTACCTGGTTCTCTGACCGACTGATGAGTAGTAGGCCATTCGCCTCTCCTGTTCCTACCGCGTGCATACAGATTCAAAGGACTCGCGAAACTGTGAGGCAGTAAAGCATTTGTTTTCAATCAAAACCACATTCATCTCCACACACAATCATGTCAGTTCTTATACCTTTCCAGGAACAAGCAAGCGCGGAGCATCGGGCGACAGGGGCCCCCGGTTGCTTACCTTTCCTCTCCTCTCGCCAGTCGTCTTAGTTTCTCGCCAAGCCGGAGCGCGAGCCGGTGAGAAGACCGGCCAGACAGTCGCTCGCCAGCTCGCCAGGCAGTACACTTCACAGACAGTCGCTCGCCAGGCAGTACACTTCACAGACAGTCGCTCGCCAGTACACTTCACAGACAGTCGCTCGCCAGTTCGCTCGCTCGCCAGCCAGACAGTACACTTCACAGACAGTCGCTCGCCAGGCCAGACAGTCGCTCACCAGACAGTCGCTCGCCAGACAGTTTCGACATCACTTAACTTTTTTTTCTGAAAAATTCGGCAGAAGCAAAAATAGTGTAATTTGTGCCGATTCTGCCTAGGCGGAAAATTACATTTGGAGCACTTCACTTCTGGAATTTGGGAAATTTGGGACCCGCGCGATTTGCTCTTCTAAGCTGTTTTCATTGCGTTTTGCTCTGATCTAAGCTGTTTCCATTTCGTTCGTTTTGCTTCTGCAGCTGTTGTTGCTGGTGAGTGTTTTCATGCTTCCAACTTCGCAATCAAATCCTGAACAGATAAAAAACAACGAATTCGAAACCTTGTTTTTTGTTCTTATTCTTGTTGTTTTTAATGTTGTTGTTATTGCAGGCAGGAGAATCTCGTGGAGATCACAGCACCGGACGGGAGGAACGTCCGAACTATGGTACTTGAGCTTCTACTTCTCTTGTTGAAATTGACATTTATTCTGGGAATAGTTTCTTCCATCTTCTTTCAGGTAGAAGTAGGCGGAAGATCCCTGCTGCGGCTACAACGTCCAAGGAAGGCAGCAGGCGCGCAAATTACCCAATCCCGACACAGGGAGGTAGTGACAATACATAACCATACCGGGCTTTTACAAGTCTGGTAATCGGAATGATACTGCTATTGTTGTTTGCTGCTCTTGCCTGTGCTGCTCTGTTGCTGCTGCTGCTGACTCGATGGCCAGCTGTATGGTACTTGAGCTTTTACAATTTTCCATCAGAAGAATACAAATGTTTGGATTTCGCTGGGATACACATTTTGACACTGATCTTTCGTCTAACTCCTGCGATCCTGCATAATCCTGTTGGTTTTGTTTTTTTGAAGGCTATCCCAACTGAATCTCTTTGCTCTCCACCCTTCAAGCTCATCATCGTCAGTGATCCAGGCACAACAGGTACATGTGCCTTCAGTTTGTTGGGCAACTAAGATCGTCTCAGGTTACATAACTCCTGTCTTAATTTGAAGCTTCGTGAATAATTTCTGGCTTTGAAGCTATTCGTGAATAATTTCTGGCTTTGAAGCTGTTCGTGAATAATTTCTGTCTTCGAAGCTGTTCGTGTATGTATACCTTCAATAAAAATGTGGTATATCAGATGTAGAGGAAAGTCTGTCAACCTTCAAGGCTCCCTGGAGGTTTTGGATATAGTTTTAAGAATGGATGTTTCTCCTGATCTTGTTGCAGGTGGGTTTCTGAAAAGCATTTGAATGCCTGTTCGAGTGCTGAATTCAATAAGAATTCATGTCATGGTAACTATCAACACCCAATTTATGTTTCATTTCTATTTGTAGAGAAATATCTATGGGCAATCTATGAGCTCACCTTTGTATATTGCCAAAACAATCTAGAAATTATGGCTTTGCTGAATAGTACCTTTTTTGCTTCAAAAAAATGTGGATTTGCATGGTTTGTGTTGAAGCATTGCTCCATTACCTTCTCTCCATTTTCCTTTCATGGAACAACATCTTGTAGGTAGATGATAATTAGGAGCAATTGGTTTTGTTGCAGAGGTTTCTCATATATTGTTTTTCACATTATTACATTGCAGGCACTCCTGGTGTGGAAGTTCATACTCTTCACTTCTTTAATAAATCAGGCCACTTCCAGTTTGACTGCTGGGACACAAACCCAGACCAAGAGAATCCCAGAGGTCTTTGGGATGGATACTTGTAAGTTTTGTTTTTTTCCCTCCTAACAGATTTATATAGGTACTCAATGTGATGCATGTTTTGAATGCTGTTTGAAAGTCCCTGCACATGTGCATATAATCATTAGCTGTCATTCAAACCACTTCCATAATTCTGTCTTGTGCTATGGTTTTCTCTTTTCTTTGCTGATCAGTTTCTCCTCATTTCTGTGCTTATGTAATGCTGATGCTTGCTGGATTCATGATCTGGATCCAACTTACTTTCTAACTCTTTTTCAATGGTTTATTCTTCATCCAGAATTGGTGCACATTGTGCCATCATCATGCTTGATCTGACTGTAAAATCGGCCTTCAAGTATTTTTCCAGATGTTATCGTGACCTCCTCAAGTTAGTAGTTCTGGCTCCAAACTCTTGTTGTAAGTATGTACAAAATTGTTGATTAAAATCCTCCTCTTCTTCCTCCTCCTCTTGGGTATGCTGATCTAAGCACCCTTTTTTTGGCCATGTCCTTGTGCTTGCATGTGTAGGGTATGCGGGGACATCCCAGTAGTAGTGTGTGGAATCAACATGGATATGAAGAACAGGGAGGTGAAGTCCAAACAGGTCACTGTCTCTGTTAACATTGGAATGAAGGTCGAACAAATCACATTGCAGACAAAGAGAAAGGTGCAGTACTATGAGATTTCGGCTGAGAGCAACTACAACTTTGAGAAGCCTTTCCTGTATCTTGCGAGCTAGGGAGCTTGTTGGGTACATTCTCAGTCAATTTGAGCATCACCTGTCAACCTTTGATACATAATTTGACATGTTTGCTTATTGCTCTTATTATGATTGCATCCATGATTTTGTGGATCATTGCAAAGGAGAAAGTATAATTTGTTGACATCTTTCCTTTCTTCTTTTTCTCCATTTTGTGCAAGAGTTATTGCTGTGAAATGCTAGCTCTTTCTGACTCATAGAACCACGAATGTTTTGCAGATGTAGGGATGCAAACCTGCACTTTGAGAAGTCTCCTGCCCTAGCAGAAGTCCAAGTTGATATTGCTACCAACCGGGAACAGTTAAGATCTTTTCACTCGATGTCTCCTAATACTTGCATAAAATTATGTATTCTCTCACTCTGTATTTTGAGCCTGATGATGATTCATTTACCAATTTTGGAATTGTGGGCACCTTGCTGCATATACCTGAGTTAATGCCAGTCATTTGATATTGCAGACTTGGGGCAGAAATTGGAGTGAGATTTTGATCAAGTTCTACCTGATCAGGAGCATGATGATGAGGCATTTGTGAGTCCATAGCAATTTTTTAGTGGGCTGCTGCACTTGGTCAGGGTGTAACAAATTTTTAACTTTAGGGTTTGGATGTGAACGGAAAGAAGTCTTAGAGTTTCAAAGAGGAACATTTTCTCCTGTTTTCAGTCGGGTTGATTTGTGTGTGAATGTTATTGATCTGCATATCGTGAGAGAGCACCCTAATTACTGGGATCTCCAAAGAACAATCACAATCCATCAAATTTTACAAGGTGGATCATGCAAGGGGGTTGTGGTTCTTTGTAAAACTTGTGAAGCAGTTAATGGGGAGTTGAAGTTTGTTGTTTTTTTAAAAATGTGTTGTCAATTTGAGAGGTGGTGTCATGAGTACTAGTTTATACAATATATTTGAACTCAAGGGTCTATGTTACAAAGTGTAATTTGGTACTTGGGTTCTTTTGGAAGTTTAATGTTGTTTTGGGTTTATGTGGTCTAAAGTAATTAAGAAGAGAAGGAAGGTCAATGGGCTCAAGAAAGAGAGATCGGAGAGATCTGACCCCTTAGAGACCTCAACCCTTTCATTGTTGTTCATAGCAAGATTGTTGGTCATAGCAAGAATTTAGGTGACCACAAGCTCAAAGCCAATGAGTAATTCTAAAAATGACTCTACCATTTAATATATGTGTTCCTTGTTTTGATTATTGTGTGACCAAGTTTTTTGTCATAAGGGTTCTTCATGTCCTCCACACATTATAGCTAATGCACCTTTATTATTAGTCGATTTGTGACAAATGACAATTTTATCATCTTAAGTCTTCTTTGTTATATTGATTGTCATTTTGTAACCATGATTCCTATTTGCATAAAAAAATTCCTTATTTTTTGTTGATTGTTTGCTTTCGTTTTTTTATTGGTTGTATTTACTATTGCTCTCATTTGCCTTGTACTTGTGATAGATGATTCCTATCCTTGTAAGTTACACTATACAAAAGTGTGTTAGAATTGAATGCTAACTTTTAGTTTAGCCCTATATTATTAAATTCAAGTCCTTTCCTTCATAGGGAACACATTAGAATTATTCGTAAAATAAGACAAACATAACACCAAAACCCTAAGTTTGGTCATACATAGGGTGAGATTAAAAAATAACGAACAAAAAAGTGCATTAGCATTTAAGAGGGGGTGAAATTCAAAAAACCATCAAATTTGGTGGTAAATTGAGTTTCACCATGTCTTTCTTTTTTCCTCAATGCCTCCACTGCTCCTACATATATTTTCACTAATCTTACCTTTTCACCTACTATAATTAGTCTCAAACCTCGTGCATTAAGTTCTGAGTTTTAACACTTCATCTCAAGTTGCACCATTTCATACTGAGATTTAATAAAATGTTGTTACTTTGCTGAAATAGCGGACAGGGGGAGAAAGCAGGCCCAAAAATAGGGTGAAAACAAGGTTACTTTATGGATAACTCTATTAGGTGTAGGATTTGGGCAGAAACATTTGGTTTGCACAATGGGCATAGATGTCCCAAGGAACTCTTGTAACAAGTTTCTAACTTTAAGGTTTTGTGTGTGAACATAAAGTGGTTTGAGGGTTTTAAGGAAGGATGTTTTTTTTTCTGTTGGTGATTGGTAGTGTTTATTTTCAATGGCGTGGAGATAAGGAAGAACATTGAATGGAGATGCGGTGGTGTTTTATGGCATTGAAATCTTTGTGTCGTTTTTTTCTATTTGGGATGTGTGTGTTGCTGGTAGACACATGATGATTGTGTGGCAAGGGAGTTGCCAAGTGAAGTGCACTCAATAGAAATCTTGCGGTGGAGTGGTAGAAGGATGAGTAGCAGAGCAGATAAGTAGTGTGGTTTTGGTTTTCAAAAGAAGGAGGTTGTTTAGGACTTGTGATTAGATCTTTGTTTCCAACTGATGTACAAGAAAATTCATTGTGCAATGTACTTGGGGGGTAGAAATTCTATCTAAAGGTTGGTGTTGATGGTTGATAAAGGGAATGATGAGAAATTTAGAGGTCTCGTGAGCAGTTGGAAATTCTTCTCAAAATGTGAGTTAAGGTTGATTTGTATGTGGGTGTTGTTGGCTTTCATTTCATAAGAGAGTACCTTGATTATTGGCAACTTCGAAGAACTGCAACAGTCTATTGAAGTGACTAGGTGAATCATATAAAGAAGCATTGTGGTTCTTTGTAAGACTTTTGAAGTAATCATGGGGAAAGTGGATTTGTGTTATGTTCTTGTTTTATATTTTGTCAAGTTGAGGGATTTATGTCATCGAACATAAATAGAAACTTGAGTTCATGTGGAAGTCAAATGTGGTTTTGGGTTCATGTGGTTTAAAAACTTTGAGAAGAAGAAAGAAGGCTAATGGGCTCAAGAGATAAAGATTAGAATGATCTGACCCCTTAGAAACCTCAAGCCTCTCTTTGATGAAGAAGGCAGTGTCTTAAGTGGTTACTATACAAAACTTAAATGGACTCTGACTCGTGCTAATGTGAAAATCTGAGAATGTACTTACCATTCAATATGTGTATGCTTTATGTTTTGATTGTCTTGCATCTTACTTTTTATGTCACACTCCCATAAACTCCCATAGAAGTGCTTTCATCTAGGAAAAAAAATTTGAAGTTTGAAATTTTAACTTGCCATAAAAGGCAGACTCATTACAGCAATGAACTACTTGTTTTTGTTAAATAGCCTCTTTGGTTTGGAATGAAGTTTAGTAGGTTCAAATTAATTGGAACATCTATGGAAATACGTACCCATGCTATTAGGCAAGGCAATTAACCTAGATTGAAAATGGTGAGAACCATAATTTTCATGTGGTCAATGCAAAGGATTGACACACTCTTAGTTGGGTTTGGGAGAGGCTATTCCCATTGTGTTCCAATTGAATTCCTAGCAATTTTTTAAGGCATATTGCACTAACAAAAGCATATTGCTGTGAGTGCATAATACCCTAACATAAGTATTCTTCCCTATACATTAAATTTTAACATTACATTCACTCTCTTCCCCTATTTAGATTTTTGGCATACAATGAACGTCTTTCCCTTTATATTTAGATTTTTGACACACTTGCAATGCATGGAAAGCATTCAAGGAAGTGAGTTATAACCATTGTAGATATGCAAAACTCCACTTCCATAAAAAATTTCATTTCTCTGAAGGAGTTAGTTACTCTAAAGGAGATTATCAAAGAAAGAATGAACCGAGTTCCATATCATTTATAGTTCACAAAGTTTGATCATTTCAAGAACAATTTTATTGCATATATACAAGGTTCAAGTTCTTAAACATTGTAAAAACACAAATGTTAAATCCTAAACACATATGGTTAGATCATATGCATGGGAACATTGTGTACACAAAAACTCTTTCCATGAAAGTTTGAAAACTTATATCAATACATTTAATACAATGAATTGAATAACCATAATATTAGGCTTGTGAAAATGGTATTAGTTATCATTGTCGTGCGGGTTGCAAATTTCATGCTAACATGTCACCTAGAAACATTACACATGCTACCATGAAAAATAAATCTTGTAACCATTGAAAATTGAAAACTTATTTATGTGACCTCAAAAAACCATACTATGAAAACCATACCCAAGGAAACTCCTACTAAGAAATTCCAAAAACTTACATTAATAATTTGACATCATGAATTGAATAACCATAAGATTATGCTTGCGCAAATGGTACTATTCCCTCCTTTGACTCATGAGTTACAAATTTTATGGTAACATGTCCTATGAAAAATAGAATCTATAATCATGAAAAATGACACCTTAAATAACAAAAGTGATACATATAATAGTTAAAATTTGAAAACTTACGCATGTGACCTCAGAAAAGTGTACTACAAAAATTGTAACATGAAAATTGCTAACATGAAAATTTGAAAACTTACACCAACAAATTTGTCGCCATGGATTGAAGAATCATAAGATTATGCTTGTGCAAATGGTACTATTTCCTCCTGAACTCATGAGTTACAAATTTTGTGGTTACATGTCATTATGAAAAATGAAACTTAGAACATGAAAAATGTCACCTATGATACACAGAAAAGTGATACCTGTAACTATAAAAAACTTAAACCTTGCACATGTAACCTTGAAAAACCATATGATGAAAGTTGTAAGCATGAGAACTACTACCATGAAATTCTAGAAACTTACACAAATAAATTTGACACGATGAAATGAGCAAAAAGTATTCCAGAATTTGAGCACAGCTGGGCCAATCAAACCATCCAGCCCATCAACATCACATGTTAGGTTTTGTTCTGCATTTTGCCATCCAAAATTGCATGTGTGGAGTTGCTCAGTATTTGAGCATGCAAAACTATTTCTCCCATCCAAGTTAAGTTATTTACTTTTCTTTTCCAGCCATAAAACCAAAACTGGGATTGCGATGAGGTCAGAAACTACTAATAACAACTCACGTGGACCAATCAGACTATGTGGTCAATGAAGAGGAGGTGTCAGGCTTGATAGTAGGGAAAAGTAAGGAAAATGAAATTTAAAAAATGTGCCCATCCCTCTCAAATATTTCGATTATGCTCTAAAAATTTATTTATTTTCTGTATCTTTCTTTCCCTCTTTGCTTTACGGGCTCTAAGACACTTGGTCAAATCACTTCCCCACTCTGCTTCGGTTTTATATACTAGTATGTACCAGCCTCCATGAACTGAAACTTACTTTTTGACTTCTAATTATTCCAAACACTTTGCGACATTAAGAATTGGCCATCACTAGCAACCCATTTGAAATAACAAATAGTGGACACTAGGTACTCAAATCTGGTGGGTGCGTGGGTGGGTGGGTGTGAAGATAGACCAGGTTACCCCAAACCCACCAGAAAATATTGGGTGAGTGAGTGTTACTATGGATATGAAAAGCTGGACATGAAAATTCCAGTCAGCCACTAAGTACTTTGCATTGGTTGACTCCAATTGTAATACCTATACCACAAAAATAATGGTTATAAGTGAGAGTGACAAAAATATTGATTTGTTTTTTACATACTCGTTAGGACATGGATAAAGGATGTTTCAAGCATTGAATAGGGCATTCAATATTAAGGTCTTCAATATCAAGTCCTATACTTGAGCTTCATGAAGTTTTGAAAGCCAAAAAAATACCAAAATGGTGCACCAACTGAAGAATGTAGAATGTTATAGATACAATTTAGTGAATTAGAGAAGTATTTTTATTCGACTGATCGAAAGATCAGTAGTCAATCTGAAACTTCCTAATTTGTCTGAATTTTTTGGTGTTCTTGGAAGAAAGCTTTCAAATGCACCAAAGTTTGGTCAGAGTAGAAATAAATGTCCCTCATCTACACTTAATTCAAGTAGTTTACGGTCTTGAGTTGACCCAGTTGCAGCTATGAATTTAGGCAATAAGCATTTGAAGATCCAAATCGCCAAAATCATATTGAGTGAAGTTGAGTGCTACGCCTTTGGCAAGGCAATGGCATTAGGGCATTACCCAGCATAATAATGATGTAGTCCAATACAGCAAGACCTCCCATCGCTCTCTTCCAGATGCTTGCTTTCAGGGGTTATTAGTAGTTAATACAATTATAATTTGCTGTAAATAGTTTGATAATTATGTAATTATTTAGGGATTAACGTTCGTAATTTATTAGGCATTGAGATTTTATAATGATTTGGAGAGTTATTATTAATTAATCATGTTTTCAATCATGTGTATGTTGAATTGCATATTCAAAAAATGTAAGGATTTTTTAAAATTTTATTTAATTTTTAAAAAATATATATAAAGAGATATTAAAAACCTTTGGAAAACACTTTCATTTTAGAAAAACAACTTGATATATAGAGTTGAAAATTTCACAAAATAGACTTGTGAAAGAATTGAAATTTTGATTTTCAAAAGTTTTGACATAGTTTGTGAATATGTAAAATTCATGATAAGAATAATAGTTCTAATATATATAATAAATATCTGAATAAATATTTGTGAAAATAAGAAGATAGATCCTCTAGGTATGTAATAAAAATATATGATTTCAATCCTACACATGTTTGTTCTTCACACAACTATTAGATACATCTTAAAAAATATTTTAAGAACCTAGGATTGAAGACAAAAAAAGAAAAACCTAAGCATTCCTAAGCATGAAAATACCTACTTGTTGCAAAATACAAGAGACTCAACCTTTGCTACAGACCTTTTTTTCAAAGGTCACTTTAACACATGTGTGTTAAATGATTAATTAGTTTTGAATATTCAATTTAGAAAATAGAACATTCTCAAATATTCCAAAAGATTCCTCAATTTTGCCTTCACAAGTTTTCATCTTTGAGAAAAATAATGTATATATAAATTTTGCATTTGTAAAACTAATGTAATTTGTGCCAAAACCACCAAGGTACTAAGAGGTACTAAGAGCATCTCAGCAGTGCTCAGTATGTGACCCTGTACAGTACAATTGGATGAAGACAAGTAAAAATATACCCATTTCGGTTGAGAAACCAGTTTTGTCTCAGCATCATTTTACACTTTGTGGTGGCTAGTTAAAGGCGCAACAAATTTGTGCACCCAGAGAAATGAGTGTAATAAATATGATTTAACTTCTTGTCACTATTTCTGATTGGCCCATCATAATGATTCGTCCAGGTGGTTTGCTAGTAGTAGTCCACCACCTATTTGCTCTCCCAGATTTAGTTTTATGGGTGAGTTCCAAAAAAATAAATAATTAAACTTGAATGTGAGAACTATTTCTGCAGGGTCGGATACTGAGCACAACTGAAGATGCTCTAAGGTTTGGTCTGATTCACTAAAATTCCCGAGATGCATTTAGGGGCAGATGGAAAATGGCAAAGAGGTAGGCAAGACATCGTTTGAACAAATTGGTTCCAAAAGCATCTTGTTAGTGGCTTCTTGAAACTAGAATTTCGTCTATTGAAGAAACAAACCAACCTATTGCTTTATAATATTCAAAAAAAAAAAAAAAGGGCTCACCCAATTTCTTGATGCCCCGATCTTAGATGTTGGTTTACTAACGCAATTTCTTTAGAACCCACAAAACTTGTTTCGCATGAATCACAGAACTGGAATCGCTGGAATCGCATGGGGAGTTCTGGATACTGCATCTAAATTTGTAATAGTGTGGGGAGTTCTGGGTACACCAGGCTTGTTGAGACGAGAGCTTTCAAAGAGTGCAGTTGCTGCTGGTGAGTATTCTTACTTTGTTTTTATGATTCCAAGCTCGCACTCAAATCCTGAACAGATCACAAACCGAGAATTCGAAACCTTGTTGTTTTTTATCTTATTGTTGTTCTTCTTAATGCAGGCAGGAGAATCTTGTGGTGGCCTCCACAGCGCTGGAGGTCAGGAAACGTAGGAACCATGGTACTTTAGCTTCTACTCATGCTTCTTCTTTTCTTGAAATTGCGGGGGCCGTGAAAATAGTCTCTTCCGTATTATTCCAGGAGTCGCGGGTGACCCTGTCTGGGTCTTAATTATTCCGGGCCTAATCCCTGTGTTGTTGCTGGTGCTATTGTTACTGCATGACACACTGTAGTTTCTAGCATTTTCCATCACAAGAATACAAATGTTTGAATTTGGCTGGAATACACATTTTGACACTGATCTTTCGTCTAAATCCTGCGATGCTGCATAATCTTGTTGGTTTTATTTTCTTGAAGGCTTTCCCAACTATACATCTTTGCTCTCCACCCTTCAAGCTCATCATCTTCGGCGATCCAGGCACAACACGTACATGTGGCTTCAGTTTGTTGGGCCACTAAGATCGTCTCAGGTTACATAATTTCTGTCTTTGAAGCTTCGTGAATATTTTCTGGCTTTGAAGCTATTCGTGGCTTCGAAACTATTCGTGAATAATTTCTGGCTGGCTTTGAAGCTGTTCGTGAATAATTTCTGTCTTCGAAGCCGTTCGTGTAATATACACCTTCAATAAAAATGTGATATATCAGATGTAGAGGAAAATTTGTAAACCTTCAAGGTTCGCCGGAGGTTTTGGATATAGTTTTAAGAATGGATGTTTCTCTTGATCTTGTTGCAGGTGGGTTTCTGAAAAGTCATTTGAGTGCCCCTTCGAGTGCTGAATTCAATAAGAATTTATGTCATGGTAACTATCAACACCCAATTTATGTTTCATTTCTATTTGTAGAGAAATATCTATGGGCAATCCATGAGCTCACCTTTGTATACTGCCAAAACAATCTAGAAATTATGACTTTGCTGAATAGTACCTTTTTTGCTTCAAAAAAATGTGGATTTGCATGGTTTGTGTTGAAGCATTGCTCCATTACCTCCTCTCCATTTTCCTTTCATGGAACAACATCTTGTAGGTAGATGATAATTAGGAGCAATTGGTTTTGTTGCAGAGGTTTCTCATATATTGTTTTTCACAT
>Ga0209208_10007625_pt1 | contig 14608 bp, 14 predicted proteins | sample S1TSphfallax_3_FD_187694 | JGI IMG/M metagenome (GOLD analysis project Ga0209208, IMG submission 187694) | Host-associated microbial communities from peat moss isolated from Minnesota, USA - S1T2_Fd - Sphagnum fallax MG (SPAdes) (version 2) | ecosystem: Host-associated > Plants > Peat moss >...
CAACTCCCACCCCCGCCGCAGCCATCCGACAGAATATCCACCGCTGCTCGAAAGGCCCCATGAACCTCCATCTCGACCTCTCCACCCACACCCTGCCGCTCTGGTTTCTAGTGCTCTCGCTCTTCCTGCCCCGGTTGTGCATCTTCCTCGCCTGGCTGCAGCACAGCATGGGCCACTACATTCCTCCGGTCGTCGGGCTCATCCCGGTGCTGGTCTGGCTGCTGATCCCGCGCCTGCTCATCCTCTTCTGGATCTACCAGGACCAGGGCCTGAGCCTCTGGTTCCTCATCCACGCCATTGCCTTGCTCCTGGCCTGGGGCGGCGGCGGCAGCCGCGTCATGTACCGCCGACGCGGCCGCTACGCCGATTGATCGCGGAACCCCCTTGCGCAGCTTGCGGCCTGCGGTTCCCGCCGCTGTTCCGCCCTAGCTTTTGCGATATCCTAAAAGGATGGAACGGCGTAACGTAGGCATTCTCGGCGCGACCGGAGCAGTGGGCCAGCGCTTCATTCAACTCCTCGCGGACCACCCCTGGTTCAACATCACCTGGCTCGCCGCCAGCGACCGCAGCGCGGGCAAGACCTACGCCGAAGCCTGCCAGTGGCGGCTGGACACGCCGCTGCCCACGCGCATCGCCAACATGGTGCTACAGCCCAACACGCCCGAGGCCGCCGGCCCCGACCTGCCTCGGATTGTGTTTTCGTCTGTCGACGCGCCCATCGCCCGCGAGTTGGAGCCGAAGTTCGCCGCCGCCGGCTGCGCCGTCATCTCCAACTCGTCCGCCTTCCGCATGGCGTCGAACGTCCCGCTGGTGGTGCCCGAGGTGAACGCCGCCCATCTCGAAGTGCTCGAAGCCCAGCCCACGCGCCGCGCTGTAAACGGCAGCACGCCCAGCGGCGGCTTCCTGGTCACCAACCCCAACTGCTGCGCCATCGGCCTGGTGCTGGCGCTGGCCCCGCTGCACCGCCGCTTCGGCATCGGCAAGATGTTCGTAAGCACGTTGCAGGCCGTCAGCGGCGCGGGCTACCCCGGCGTCGCGTCGCTCGACATCCTCGGCAACATCATCCCCTACATCAAGAACGAAGAAGAGAAGCTGCAGGAGGAGGTCGGCAAGCTGCTGGGCGGCGCGACCGCCGACGCCTTCCAGCCCGCGCCCATCATCGTCTCCGCGATGTGCAACCGCGTGCCGGTGCTCGAAGGCCACACCGAGTGCGTCAGCGTGAAGCTGGACAAGCCCGCCACCCACGCCGAGGTGCTCGCGGCGTGGTCGAGCTTCCAGCCGCTGCACGGCCAGGGTCTCGACGGTCTGCATCTGCCCTCCGCCCCCGAGTTCCCGGTGGAGTACGCCCCCGAAGAGGCCCGCCCGCAGCCGCGGCTGGACCTGATGCGCGGCAACGGCATGGCCACCACCGTCGGACGCCTGCGCCCCTGCTCGCTGTTCGACTGGAAGTTCACCCTGCTCTCGCACAACACCGTGCGCGGCGCCGCCGGCGCGGCCATCCTCAACGCCGAGGTGCTCGCCGTGATGGGCAAGTTCGACTTCCGCGCCTTCCCGCCGCTTCGCACAGCCGCGCAGGAGTTGGTGACGGTATGAGCACACCACGCCAGGACATCGTCGTCATGAAGTTCGGAGGCACCTCGGTCGAGGACGCCGCCGCCATCCTGCGCACCGCCGCCATCGTCGCCGGCCGCCGTCGCAAGGGCCTCAACCCCATCGTCGTCGTCTCCGCGATGGCCAAGGTCACCGATACCCTGCTCGCCGCCGCCGCGGCCGCCGGCAACAACGACCGCGAGTCCGCGCTGCGGCTCTCCGAGGGACTGCGCACCCGGCACCTCGACGTCGCGGCCGCGCTGGTCGCCGACCCCGACCGCCTCACCTCGCTGCAGCTCACCCTGCACCACGACTTCGACTCCCTCGACGACCTGCTGCGCGGCATCTCGGCCGTAGGCGAGCTCACCCCGCGCACCTCCGACCACGTCGTCAGCTTCGGCGAGCGGCTGTCCTCGGCCATCGTCACCGCGGCCTTCGCCGAGCAGTCTCTGTCCAGCGCACACGTCGACGCCCGGAACGTCATCCTCACCGACGCCAACTACGGCAAGGCCACGCCCCACCCCCGCGCCATCGAAAACGCCCTCACCGCGCAGGTGCTGCCTTTGGTCGAGCTGGGCCGCGTGCCGGTGCTCGGCGGCTTCATCGGCTCCTGCGACGGGATTACCACCACGCTCGGCCGCGGCGGCTCGGACTACACCGCCGCACTCATCGGCGGCGCGCTGCACACCGGCGCCATCGAGATCTGGACCGACGTCGACGGCATCATGACCACCGACCCGCGCATCGTCCCCGAGGCGCTGCGGGTGAAGACCATCAGCTTCGAGGAGGCCGCCGAGCTCGCCTACTTCGGCGCCAAGGTGCTGCATCCCGCCACCATCCTGCCCGCGGTGCAGAAGAACATCCCCGTCTACGTGCTCAACAGCCGCAACGCGGAGAACCCCGGCACGCGCATCACCGCGACACCGCCGCCCTGCGCCAGCCCGTTCAAGTCCATCGCCGCCAAAAAGAAGCTGACCATCATCGATATCGTCGCCAGCCGCATGTTGCTGGCCCACGGCTTCCTCAAGAGCGTCTTCGATGTCTTCGACAAGCACCAGTGCGCCATTGACATGGTCTCGACCTCGGAGGTCTCCATCTCCGTCACCGTCGACAGCAAGCAGGCGCTGCCCGCCATCTGCGCCGAGCTCTCGCAGATCGCCGATGTGAAGTATGAGAGCAACAAGGCCCTCATCTGTTTAGTTGGAGAAGATATCCGTGGAATTTCCGGCATCGCTGCGCAGGTCTTCGCCGCTGTCTCGCACATCAACATCCGCATGATCTCGCAGGGCGCCAGCGAGATCAACATGAGCTTCATGATCAACGAAGAGGATGTCGAAGAGGCCGTGCGCTCACTGCACAAGAAGTTCTTCGCCGCGCCGGACGCCGCCATCTTCGATGTGGAGTCTGTGCCCGGAGTGGCCGCGGGCTTGAGCCCGCGGTAAAGCGAAGTATTGTTCTCGGGCTTTCGCCCTGGCGCACCTGCAGAAAGGTTCCACCATGCGCATCCTCGTCCTCGGAGTCGGCAAGACCGGCAAGCTCGTCGCCGAAGTTGCCGCGCAACGCGGCCATAGCGTCCACGTGCTCGACGCCAAAGAAAACAAGGACGGCGCCGCGCTCACCGCGCCCTTCGTCGCCGGCTTCGACGTCGTCGTCGACTTCACCACCCCGGAGGCCGTGCTCACCAACATGCGTGCCTGCCTGGCCACCGGCGCGAAGATGGTCATCGGCACCACCGGCTGGTACGACAAGCTGGACGACATGCGTTCGCTCGCCGAGCGCCGCGACGCCGCCCTGCTCTACGGCACCAACTTCTCGCTTGGCGTGCAGAAGCTGCTGGCGCTCGCCAAATACATGGCGGCCTCGCTCAAGGACGCCGGCTACACCTTCTCCATCGCCGAGACCCACCACCAGAGCAAGCTCGACGCGCCCAGCGGCACCGCGCTCACGCTCGCGGAGGCCGTCAAGTCGGTCACCGGCAAGGCCGTCCCCGTCGAGGCCACCCGCACCGGCGACGTCGCCGGCGTGCACGCGCTGATCGCCACCAGCGACAGCGACAGCATCACCCTCACCCATGAGTCCGCTTCGCGCCTTCCCTTCGCTGAAGGCGCCGTCCGCGCCGCCGAGTGGCTGATAAAGGCGAAGCCCGGCGTCTACGACATTCGCGAAGTCTTCGACAAACTCTAGACGAGGCCTGCTGGCGTCCCAGGCTGTAAACTTTCTGCATGGCCACTGTAGCTCTCGATCTCGCCGCGCCCACCGACTTCGCCTCACTCTCCTTCGAACAAAAGCTCGACCGCCTCGCCGAGGTAGCGGTGCGCATCGGACTCGGCCTCCGCGAGGGCCAGGAGCTCTTCCTGACCGCGCCCACCGACGCACTGCCGCTCGTCCGCCGCATCACCGAGCACGCCTACAAGGCCGGCGCGAAGCTCGTCACCGCCATCCTCTCCGACGACGCCACCACACTCGCCCGCTACCAGTATGCTCCGGACGCCAGCTTCGACTACGCGCCCGCTTGGTTCTATGACGGCGTCGCCGCGGCGTTCAAGTCGGGGGCCGCGCGCATGGCCATCGCCGGCGGCAATCCCGCGCTGCTCGCCGGCCAGGACCCCGACAAGGTCTCCCGCGCCAGCACCGCCGTCTCCAGGGCCTACAAACCCGCGCTCGAGCTCATCACCCGCCACGAGATCAACTGGACCATCGTCGCCGCGGCCACGCCCGCCTGGGCCGCGCTGGTCTTCCCCAACGATCCCCCCGAGGCCGCGCTGAACAAGCTCTGGGATGCCATCTTCTTCTGCTCGCGCATCGCCACCGCCGACCCCGTCGCCGAGTGGCGGCAGCACGGCGAAACCCTCAAGCGCCGCGTCGACCTGCTCAACCAGCAGCGCTTCCATGCGCTGCGCTTCTACACGCCCGACGACGCCACCGACCTGACCGTGGGACTCGCCGACAACCACCTCTGGGCCGGCGGCGGCACCACAGCGGGCAACGGCATCCACTGCCAGCCCAACATCCCCACCGAGGAATGCTTCACCACGCCGCACAAGGCGCGCGTGAACGGCCACGTCCGCGCCTCCAAGCCGCTCTCCCACCAGGGCACGCTCATTGAGAACATCCGCTGCACCTTCAAGGACGGCAGCATCGTCGAGGCCACCGCGACGGCGGGCGAGGCCGCGCTGAACAAGCTCATCGCCACCGACGAGGGCGCGCGCCGCCTGGGCGAGGTCGCCCTGGTGCCGCACCACTCCCCCATCGCGCAGTCCGGCATCCTCTTCTGGAGCACGCTCTTCGACGAGAACGCCGCCAGCCACATCGCGCTCGGCCAGGCCTACTCCACGTGCCTCATCGGCGGCGAAAAGATGGCCGACGCCGAGCTCGCCGCGCTCGGCGCCAACGAAAGCCTCATCCACGTCGACTGGATGATCGGCGGCCCCACCATGAACGTCGACGGCCTCTCCGCCGACGGCTCCGCCCAGCCGCTGATGCGCTCCGGTGACTGGGTATAGCCGAGGTGGCTGCGAGCGTCCGCCGCGCCGCGCCGTCCGACCTCGCCGAGGTCGTGCGGCTGCTCGAGCTCTACTACAGCGAATGGGACATCTGGCAGCGCGATTCACCCGCGCAGGTCGTTGCCTCTCTGCTGCAGCCGTCGCTCGGCTACTTCCTCGCCGAAGTCGACTCCCAACCCGCCGGCTGCGTGCTGCTGCGGCCGCTGCCGTCGGTCCCCGACGCGGTCGAGTGCAAGCGGCTCTTCGTCGCACCCGAGTTCCGAGGCCGGCGACTCGCCGACGCCCTGATGGATGCCGCCGAGGCCGCCGCGCAAGCCGCCGGGCAGCAGTGGATCTACCTCGACAGCAAGCCCGAGTTCGCCGCCGCGCTCGCGCTCTACCGCCGCCGCGGCTACCTCGACTGCCCCCGCTACAACGACAACGCCCAGGCCACCATCTTCCTGCGCAAGTCGCTCGTGCGGTAGCCGTTGTATCCTTTCCCCAACGTCATGGCACAAGACCGCCTCTCGCCCGCGCGCCTGGAAGCCTTCTCCGACGGCGTCATCGCCGTCATCATCACCATCATGGTGCTGGAGCTCAAGGTCCCTTCGCCGGCCGAGATGAGCGCCGCCGACGCCATCCGGCTCGACCTCAAGATGGTCGCCGTCTACCTGCTCAGCTTCGTGCAGACAGGTATCTACTGGGTCAACCACCACTACCTGCTCGATGACGTGGAGCAGGTCTCGCACAGCCTGTTGTGGGCGAACCTCGCCTTCCTCTTCTGCCTCTCGCTCATCCCCTTCGGCACGCAGTGGATCGGCAACCGCGGCATCGCGCCGGTGCCGGTAGCCGTCTATGCGGTGTGCTTCGTGGCGCCCGCACTCGCCTGGATGGTGCTCTCCACCGTCATCTGCCGCCAGACCGGCCTGCTCCCGGCCAACGGCCCGGTCCTCCAGACGGTCTCCGGCCTGCTCAACGTGGCGTCCATCTTCGTCGCCCTGCGCTCCCCGTGGACCGCCTTGGGCATGATCGGCTTCGTCGCCTTTCTCTGGATGCTGCCGCCGCGTCGCATCCGCGAGGCCACCCGTCCGCCGCGCGCCGCCGATTCCCTGTAGACTCACACATTGAAATGGACCTCTCCGGCTGCGGCACCGCGCTCATCACCCCCTTCACTCCGGAGGGCGCTCTGGACGAGCCCGCGCTCCGCGCCCTGGTGGAACGGCAGATCGCCGCCGGCATCTCCCTGCTCATCCCCTGCGGCACCACCGGCGAGGCCTCCGCGCTCAGCGAGCAGGAGTGGCTGCGCGTGGTCGCGCTCACCGTGGAGACCGCAGCTGGCCGGGTGCCCGTCTTCGCCGGCTGCACCCACAACGCCACCGCGCAGGCCGTCGCCAACGCGAAGAAGCTCGCCAGCATCGCCGGCCTCAGCGGCATCCTCAGCGCGAACCCCTACTACAACAAGCCCGGGCAGGAGGGCCAGTTCCAGCACTTCCGCGCCCTCGCCGAGGCCACCCCGCTGCCGCTGCTGCTCTACAACATCCCCGGCCGCACCGCCGCCAACCTGCTGCCCGAGACCGTCCTCCGCCTCGCCGCGCTTCCCAACATCGTCGGCATCAAGGAGTCCAGCGGCAACCTCACCCAGATCGCAGAGCTGCTCACTCAGCTCTACGGCGTCGCGCCGCACTTCAAGGTCTTCGCCGGCGACGACGCGCTCACCCTGCCCATCCTCGCGCTCGGCGGCTGCGGCCTCATCTCGGTGGCCTCCAACGCCATCCCCGGCCCCATGTCCCAGCTCATCGCAGCGGCGCTTAACAACGACTGGCCCACCGCCCGCGCGCTCAATGCGAAGTACTTCGCCCTCATGCAGGCGCACTTCCTGGAGCCGAGCCCCGCGCCCGTCAAGGCCTCGCTGGCCCTGCTCGGCCAGTGCTCGGAGACCCTGCGCCTGCCCATGCTGCCCGTATCCGACGCGACCCGCACTCGGCTCAAGGCGCTGCTCACCGGGCTGGGGCTGCTCTCTTAGCCCGCTACAATCGGTCTATCCATGTCCAACATCCCCGCGCACGAGCTCGAACCCACGATCGACCACTGGTTTGCCCAGGGCAGCGCCGCCATCGGCCACGACGACGCCATCGGTGCCTTCAACCGACTGCTCCAGTTGCTCGAAGCCGGCAGCGTCCGCGCCGCCTCGCCCGACCTCACCTCGCCCACCGCCTGGCGCGTCAACGCCTGGGTCAAGCGCGGCATCCTGCTCGGCTTCCGCCTCGGCGCGCTCGCCGACATGTCCGGCGTGCACCACCTGGGCCAGGCCGCGCTCAGCTTCGTGGATAAGCAAACCTACCCCATCCGCCGTTTCACCCCGGAGCAGGGCATACGCATCGTGCCCGGCGGCAGCAGTGTGCGCTCCGGCGCTTACCTCGCCCGCGGCGTCGTGATGATGCCCCCGGCCTACGTCAACGCCGGCGCCTACGTCGACGAGGGCACCATGATCGATTCGCACGCCCTGGTAGGCAGCTGCGCGCAGATCGGCAAGCGCGTCCACCTCTCCGCCGCGGCGCAGATCGGCGGCGTGCTGGAGCCCGTCAACGCTTCGCCGGTCATCATCGAGGACGACTGCCTGATCGGCGGCAACACCGGCGTATACGAGGGCACAATCGTCCGCAGCCGCGCCGTGCTGGCCGCCGGCGTCATCCTCACCCGCGGCACCCCGGTCTATGACCTCACGGACGGCAGCATCCTCAAAGCTACGGCCGAAACCCCACTCATCATTCCTCCGGGCGCCGTGGTCGTCGCCGGCTCACGCGCCATCACCACCGGCGCCGGCAAACACCTCGGCCTCAGCGTCTACACCCCGATCATCGTGAAGTACCGCGACGAGAAGACGGACCTGTCGACAACGCTCGAAGACCTGCTGCGATAAGCGCTTGACATCGTAGCTACGAAGTAGCTACGATAACCTTGTTGTATTGCACCATTTGTTCTCCTTTCAACGCAAAGGCTCCTCATTTGTCCGCATTCACCTAAGGGCACATGATTGCCATTGAAAGGAAACATCTATGTTTGATTGGGATGAAGCGAACGTCGCGCACATTGCGACGCACGACGTGATACCGCGTGAAGCTGAAGAGGCTTACAAGAGCCAACCTCTCTATCTGGACTACTCAATCGAAGACGGCGAAGAGCGGCACCGCGAGATTGGGGAGACACTGCCGGTCGAATACTGGTCATAGTGAGCACGATGAGACGTGATTTGGTGCGGATCGTCACAGCTTACCCAGCTGAACGTCCGCTACGAATCACATACCTTGCCTTCAAGGAGTTCGAACAACGTGGAAAAGAGAGTCATTCCTAAGTTCGCATCCGAAGCCGAAGAAGCCAAGTGGTGGTTCGACAATCGGGAAGAGCTGGACAAGGACTTTGCGCGAGCATTTGCGGAAGGTCGTCTTCGCCGCCGAACAGAGCCACGTCCGAGTGCACCCGTTCCGACGACCACCATCCGCCTCGATCCGGCTGACATCGAGCTTGCCCGCCAGCAGGCTGAGAAGCGGGGTCTGAAGTATCAGACCTACCTCAAGATGGTGATCCACGAAGCGCTCCTGAAGGAAGCGGACGCCTCCAAGTCTTCCGCGGAACACGCAGCCGCCGATTAGCGTATGAAGTGGATGAAAGGAGCCTCACGCATTCCATGAAGCTCATCCTCTTCTGCATTCTGCTCGTTCTCTGCTGGCCGCTGGCGCTGGCCGCGCTGCTGCTCTACCCCTTCGTCTGGCTGCTCGCGCTTCCCTTCCGGCTGGTCGGCATTGCGGTAGAGGGCGTCTTCGATCTGCTGCGCGCCCTCCTCAGCCTACCCGGCCGCCTGCTTCGCGACGTCTAGCGCATGGGGGAATCAACGATCCCCTCCACGCATTACCCCATGCAAGCCATTAAGGGCCGAATCCGGTCTGCGCCCGCTATGTGCGATAGACTGGAAGTCCATGAGTAATGAAAAACTGCAGGTAATACCTTTAGGCGGGCTCGGTGAGTTCGGCATGAATTGTCTCGCACTCCGCTTCGGCGACGACATCGTCGTCATCGATGCCGGCCTGATGTTCCCCGAGGAGGAGCTGCTCGGCGTCGATATCGTCGTCCCCGACATCACCTACCTCATCGAGAACCGCAGCAAGGTCCGCGGCATCGTGCTCACCCACGGCCATGAGGACCACATCGGCGGGCTGCCGTGGATCCTCTCCGAGCTCAACGTCCCCGTCTACGGCACCGAGTTCACCCTGGCTTACGTCGAGGGCAAGCTCGACGAGCACCGCCTGCTCGACGACGCCGAACTCATCGAGATCCTGCCCGGCCGCCGCTTCAACCTCGGCATCTTCTCCATCATGCCCATCCGCGTCACCCACTCGCTGGTGGACTGCGTGGCGCTGGCCATCCACACCCCGGTCGGCATCGTCCTGCACACCGGCGACTTCAAGATCGACCTCTCCAGCCCGGACGGTCATCCCTTCGACCTGCAGGCCTTCGCCGACCTGGGCAAGCAGGGCGTGCTGCTGCTGCTGCAGGACTCCACCAACGTCGACCGCCCCGGCTTCACGCCCGGCGAAAAGGCCGTCATCCCGCGGCTCGACGACATCTTCGCGCAGACCCGCAAGAAGCTCTTCTTCAGCTGCTTCTCTTCGTCCATCCACCGCATGAAGATCGCGCTCGACCTCGCCCATAAGCACGGCCGCAAGGTCGCCATCATCGGCCGCTCCATCGACAACGCCAGCGAGATCGCGCAGGACCTCGGCTACATCGACCCGCCCGCCGGCCTAATCATCCATCCCAACCAGATCAAGGACACCCCGGCCTCCAAGCTGCTCATCCTTATCTCCGGCACGCAGGGCGAGCCGATGTCCGCGCTCTCCCGCGCCGCGGTGAACAACCACAAGTTCGCCAAGATCGATCCCGGCGACACCGTCCTGCTCAGCTCCCGCGTCATCCCCGGCAACGAGAAGGCCATCTATAGAGTGATTGACCATTTGGAGAGAAGAGATGCCAAGGTCATCCACGACGACGGCACCCACGGCCTCATCCACGTCTCCGGCCACGGCTCCCAGGAGGAGCTGCGCATGATGATCTCGCTGGTGCGCCCCAAGTTCTTCGTGCCCGTGCACGGCGACTATCGCCACCTCAAGCGCCATGTGGAACTCGCCCAGGCCACCGGCATCCCCGAGAAGGTGATGCTGCTCGAAGACGGCGACGTGCTCTCGCTCGACCGCGAGACCGCGCAGAAGACCGGCAAGGTCGCCACCGGCCGCGTCTGCATCGACAACAACTCCACCGCCGACGTGGTCGAGGACACCGTCATCCGCGACCGCAAGCACCTCGGCGAGGACGGCCTCTTCCTGCCCATCATCGCCATCAACCGCGCCACCGGCAAGGTCGAGGGCCTGCCCGAGATCACCACCCGCGGCTTCGCCGCCGACGACCCCGAGCTGATGCGGAACGCCCGCGATATCGTCGCCCGCACCCTCAACGAATCCTCCGACGAAGAACGCCGCGACTACGGCGTGATGAAGGACAAGATCCGCGGCGACCTAAAACGCTTCCTGCAAAAGAACGCCAACCGCCGCCCGCTGATCATGCCCATCATTCTGGAGCTGTAGACCGAGCTCTAGACCGAGCTCTACGCGCGCAGCATTTTCTTGTTTGTCATTCCCGAACCGAGCCCCCAACGGGCGTCCTTTGTCCGCTGGGGTGGGAAGGGAATCTGCGCTTGTCGTGACTGCGTACAAGCGGGGAGTGTCGGCAGCGGAGGAAGGGAATACGGACGTCTCCAACCGCGCTGAACCTGCACCGACTCCCGCAGGCCAGGAGGCCGACGACGACATCCTACATCAGTCGCAGATCCCGGCGTGGTTCAAGAAGCTGCCGGCAGGGGCGGATAGATGGACGCAAGGGCTCAGGCCTCCTCAGCCTCCACCTCTTCCAGAACTGCCTCGCTCGCCATCGGCTTACTCGCAAAGTAGTACAGCGCATAGGCCAGCGCCGCGAACGCCACCACGCTCACCCAGTCTTTGTACAGTGGGTTGGTCGGGGAGAAGTGCGGCGTCTGCCGATGCGTCACGCTCTCCAGCAGCTTGAGACCGACTCCCGCCAGCCCCACCAGCCCGCCCGCGGCGATCAGCCCTGAAGCCAGCAGGCTGCCCGAGGACACCTCCTTCTCCGCTTCGGTCTTCGCGCCTGTGCCCGACCGCTCCGCCGCGCGGTCCACCAGCCAGCGCACCACGCCGCCGCAGAAGATCGCCAACGTGGTTCCGATGGACAGGTACGCGCCCACCGCAAACGTCAGCGAACGAATGCCCAGCAGCTCAATGCCGACCACCAGCGCCACGCCCAGCAGCACCAGGCTCCACGGCAGCCTGCGGCTCAGGATGCCGTTGATCACCGTCGCCATCAGCCGGCCCTGCGGCGCAGCGACATCCTCGCTGCCGATGCCCTGCACCCACTGCACCTCGATCGCCCCCGTCGCCGGATCGTAGAGATACTTGCCGTCCTCCAGCGTCGCCGAGCCGATGGCGTTCAGCAGCACATAGCGGTGCGCGTCGGTGACGGTCGCACCCGTGGCCGTCGGCTGCGCGCCGCGCGGCGTCAGCGTGAACTGCGCCCGGGGAAACGCGCCCTGGTTCTGCACGCCCTCCGGCAGCGCCGCCAGCGAGAGCACCCGCGGCTGCGCCATCGTCTGGAAGCTCTCATAGCCGCGGTTCATCGCGGCCAGCGTCGGGCCGATGGAAAACACGCTCACCAGCACGCCGACCATCACCGCGACCTGCTGCTTCCACGGCGTCGCCCCGATGAGGTATCCCGTCTTCAGGTCCTGGCTGGTGTCGCCCGAGTTCGCCGCGGCCACGCACACCATGCCGCCGATGGTGATTGCCAGCGCGCCGAACGCCGGCGCCGTCCACCCCTTCACCAGAAAGATCGCGGCCGTCGCCATCAGCGTGGCGATGGTCATGCCGCTCACCGGGCTTGCGCTCGAGCCCACGATGCCCACAATGCGCGCGCTCACCGTCACAAACAGAAATCCGAACACCATCACCAGCAGCGCCGCGGAGAGGTTCGCCCACAGCCCCACCTGCGCGCCCGGCACTGGCTTGAACTGCAGGAACACCACCATCAGCACCAGCAGCGCCAGGCTGCCGCCCGCGACGACCACCATCGAAAGATCGTCGTCGGTACGCTTCGGCGCGTCAGAGTTTTGAAGGGGACGGGCTTCAGCCCGTCCGTCAGCCGCATCCACAAAGACCGTGGCTTCAGCCCCGGAGGGACGCTTAACCATCTTGGCAAACCCTGAGCTCAATGCGCCCACAATCGTCGGCATCGTGCGCAGCAGCGTAATCAATCCGCTGGCCGCGACCGCGCCGGCGCCCATCGGCCGCACATAGGTACGCCACAGCGAGCTCGGGTCCATCTGCGCGATGGGTACGGTCCCCGGATACAGTGGGCCGGACAGGTGCCGCCCAAAGAACATGATGGCCGGCATCAGCACCAGCCAGCTGAACACGCCGCCGGCCAGCATGATTGCCGCCACGCGCGGCCCGATGATGTAGCCCACGCCCAGGTACTCCGGCGTCACGTCCGCGCGGACCGCCGCCCCTTTGAGGATCTGCTGGCCGTTGGGGTCGAAGTCCGGCTGCCAGTTCGGTGTGCCGGGAAACAGCGCCAGCAGGTTCTCGTTCTGGAACAGCGCATAGAGCCCGCCCAGCCCCAGCCCCAGAAACACCCGGCTGGTAAACGACCCACCGCGCTCGCCCGCCTGCAGCACGTCCGCGCACGCCGTGCCCTCGGGATACACCAGCGTGCCGTGCTCTTCCACGATCAGCTGCCGCCGCAAGGGAATCATGAACAGCACCCCCAGCCATCCGCCAAACAGCGCCAGCGCAAAGATCCGCGAGGCCTCCAGGTCGAAGCCGAGAAAGATCAGCGCCGGCAGCGTAAAGATGACGCCTGAGGCGATCGACTGGCCGGCGTTGCCGGTCGTCTGCACGATGTTGTTCTCTAAAATTGTGGCCCGCCCAAAGACCCGCAGGATCGAGATCGACAGCACCGAGATCGGAATGCTCGCGGCCACGGTCAGCCCGGCCTTCAGCCCCACATACACCGTCACCGCGCCGAAGACGACCCCAAACAGCGAACCCAGCAGCAGCGCCCGCAGGCTCAGCTCCTTGCGGTCCTCCTCAGCGCCCACATATGGGCGAAACGTCGTCACCGCCATCGGTTCACTCCCATGCAAAGCCTTGCGCCTGTAGCTTTTCATCGGAGTCTATATCAATCGGCAGGAAGGGCATCCATAGCAAAGGCCGGCGCATGGCGCCGGCCCCGACTGCAAATCTTCAGTCTGCAAACTCTCGGGACCCTCAGCCCGCCCGCAGGGCCGGCATCGTGCGTCCGTGCCGGGTGACGATGGCCAGCCGTTCGCGGCCCAGGATCTTCTTCGCCTGCGCCCGTGCATGGCTGGCCCACGGCCCACTCGGGTCCAGGTGCACGTAGGCCGTCCAGTGGCGCAGCGCCTTGCGCGGCTCATCGCTGCGCTCGTAGGCCAGGGCCACGTTGTAGTGCGCGTCGGCATACTGCGGCACCAGCCGCAGCGCGCTCTCATAGGCCTCGATGGCCTCGGGCAGCCGCTGCTGCTCATCCAGCACATTGCCCAGGTCGAAGAACGCCAGCGCATACTCCGGGTCGGCCTCGGTGGCCTGCCGATACAGCCGCTCGGCGGCCTCGAACTCGCGCTCGTTGTAGCGGATGGTGCCCAGGTTGATCGCCGCCGCCGCGTGCTGCGGCTGCATCTCCAGGATCGTCCGGTAGACCTCCTTGGCCTCGTCCAGCCGTCCCGGAATCTCCTCCAGCCGCACCGCGCGCAGAAACATCTCCTGCAGCTCGCCGGACAGCGGCGAGGGCTCCGCGCCGTTGCGCCGCACCAGCACCATGCCCGCGCACGGCGCCAGCTCAAAGTCGAAGGCCATCTGCCGTGTCTCCGGGTCCACCAGCGCGCCATGCTGCCGCCACGCCAGCTTCGAGCCCACCCCCACGGCCACGCTCTCCTGCCAGGGGTTCGCCATGCCCGCGACCTTCTGCATCGCATCCACGCTGCGCACAATGCTCTTGGCGGAGATCTTCCGCTCCGCCAGCTCCCGCAGCTTCCGCAGCTTCACCATCTCGCGGATCGTGTACTCCTCCAGCGGGGCAATCAAATGCAGCTTCTCCCAATGCACGAGCTGGCTTTTCTGGAGGCGGAGGATGCGCAGTACATCTTCACGGCGATATCGGCTCACGGCGCTCATCTCTCGGTGCAGGTTCAGGTGCTTCGCTGGGTTTACAAACTTCGCTCAAACCGGCTGCTCCGCCGGCCGCGTCGGACCGGCCCCGCGGGCCCGCCCTTAGCTGCGAGTATGCGTGGCAACCCCGCGCCGATCAAGGCCTGCAGGTTACGATTTGAAGATTTCAGTGGATATCCCCGAACCAAACCGGGTTCGCCCCAACCCGCCCTGCAAGACCCGCCGTCCGCA
>Ga0209208_10007626_pt1 | contig 14607 bp, 8 predicted proteins | sample S1TSphfallax_3_FD_187694 | JGI IMG/M metagenome (GOLD analysis project Ga0209208, IMG submission 187694) | Host-associated microbial communities from peat moss isolated from Minnesota, USA - S1T2_Fd - Sphagnum fallax MG (SPAdes) (version 2) | ecosystem: Host-associated > Plants > Peat moss >...
ATTATGTAATAAATCTGTGAAACCCAAAAATATCCAAAAGTTAAATTATGTTAATGCACATAGTATGCAACCCACCTAATGGGTTTCACTAGTTGGACCCCTTTGGTGAGAAGGTTGAAAAATTTTATGAAGCCCCAACCCACCCATGAATTATGTTAAACATGTTGAACACTAAACATAAACATCCATTTTCTTCAACTTGTGTACAATAACAATTCACTTTCATTTTTGCCAATCAAGCCGGTGTAAACCATTTGTAGAAAACTTTCCAACCTGCTAATGTTTTATGAAAGGTTACACCAAATGTGAAAACCATTGCTGGCTAGTTGTAAGTTTTGGCCAAATCTAATTATTAAGTATTTCCACCATTAGTTTTAAATTTTGGGGGAAAAAAATCAATATCAAAATTGGAACCTGGAACCAACTAAAAATTGGAACTAGAACCAAGAACCATCCTTTACCTAGAATCAGAACCAAAACTGGAATGTTTACCTAAAACTTGTTTCATATATGTTTAATTTTAAAATTTTTAAAATAATTTCACTTTTTGGTTTTCTAAAGTTGGGGTTAGTATAGGAAAAGTGTTTAGGAATATACCCTTCTGCATTTGAAATCCCAACCTGAGGCTGGTAGACCTTTCACTTGCATAAGGTGTTGGCATTTCTTTTCTTTTGCACCAATTTCTTTTTTTTCTCACCTTTTTGCTTTTCATCACATCTCTAACCTAGCGAATTGTATGAGGTTCATTCCTTTCAATGCTGGTGATCATTATCGGCACTTCTTGCCAAGTGTTTTTTTCAATCTTTTCAAGGTGCCCTTTTGCCATTTTTTTGTTTTGTTCAAGGCGCTCCTTCCATGGCTTTTTGTGTTTTTATGCTTGGCACATCATTGTTGTGTTTAATGTTATCTACTTCCTAGTTTTTACAACACTCCTTCCTCATTTTTTAATTATCTATTAACTTTGTTGTTATGTGTTTCTCTTTCACAATGTTGGTTCCTTCTTGTTTTTTGCTTGGCTTGTTATTTCTACACTTGGTGTTGCAACTTGTGTGCCCATGATCATTTCCAATAATGCTCATTGTCTGCATTTTCCCAATTTTCAATGAGCTCTTTCCTCATTTTTTGAATTTTGTTTTGTTTTGTTCTTTTGTTTTTGTTGTGTTACGATGTTGGATTTTATTTTTCTTTGTTTGGTGCACTGTTGTTGCACTTGGTGTTGCAACTTGTGCACCAATGATCATTTCTAACATTGTTTATTGTCTATTTTTTTGCAATTTTTAAGGAGTTCTTTCCTCATTTTTTGGATTATGTTTTGCTTCACGTCTTTTGTTGCGTCATGATGTCGACTATGGTTTCTTTTGTCAATTGGCACATTGTTTTTGTGCTGGTGTTGTGACTTCTACATTGGTGATCATCACCAATAATGCTTGTTATCAACTTTTAAGCAATTTGTAGTGCATTCCTTCCTCATTTTTTTCAATTTTTTTTTGATAAGTCATGATGCAAGCGTTTTCAATTTTTTTGGTTCATGAATTGTTAACTTTGATTAATGTTGTGTCTTTGTGCTTCATCTTTCTTCGCATCTACATCTTTTGTAAATGGATCGTGCCATTATGTCTATGTCTACATCTCTTGCTTACATCACATTGCCATGGCATTTGTTTTTGCATCTCACCTTCAATGCAACTACATCACATCTACATGGTGCTTGTTCCTACATTCCACATGCACCACTATTGTTTTTGCATCACAAATTTTCTTACTTTCTTCTTGCCTTTTTTTGTATCAATTTTTTTTGGGTGTTTTGATATGTTCTTGAAATCAACGTTTAGTTGTTTCATTAACTCTTTTATTTTATTTGTGCAAGTTTTTGTATTCTTTTGTTTTGGTTTTGCATGTTTCAAATTTTCTTGGATTTGTTTTGTTTGATGTGTTGTGCAGGTGCAATTTGTCTAGATTTTACATTACATTTATTGTTTTGATGAGTTTTTTCTTTTCCTTCCTTTCATTTGTTGTTTATTTTATTTTATTGATAATGTCTACTACTATGAAAAAGGTTCGTAGTGGGGGTTCTACAAATCTTGTTCTTGAAGTTTTAAAGAATATTTTACTTGTAGCAAGTACTCCTCCCACTCCTCCCAAACAATTGTTAGACCTAATTCTTTATGGATCCTCTCTTATTGTTTTGCCCACACCAATAATCACCAGTAATTTTGGTGATGACCTTTTGTGGGCTAGTGATGGAAATGAGATTTATATGCAGTGTGCTCATTATGTGCATGAATCTCCTACATAATCTTCTATTGATTCTCCCAAGTTGAATTTTGAAACAAATGCAAATATGTCTATGCATTTTTTGACCCTTCTATTCCTTTGAGTCTTGAAGATTTTGATGCCAATGTTTCTTTTTCTACATTTAATTTTTTTCAATGATTCTAGCCATGGGGTTGCTACTATTTTTGGATTTGCTAATTATAGCAACTTGTGAACTTGCTACTTCTAGATCCAATGTTGTTGAAGGGGCTAAATGAATCTCCTATTAATAAGCCATTGCTAAAGTCCTACTTTTTGGATATTAATAAAAAAGAAATGGAAAATGTGAACCGAGGAGGTCAAAGAGCAAGTAAACATGCTAAGCTTTGGGCAAAAAACACATTTGATGAATGGCAAGTGTTTCAAGGTTTTGACATGTAGAAATTAATTACAAATATATTTGAAAATGAATAATCTATTAAAGATTTCGTGGACATGTTATCTTCATTTATGTTGCAAGTTGCAAAAAAAGATGACAACCTATACTTTTTAATAAAGTATTATTTTATTGTGAAATTTTTGAATCTTGTTTTTACTTTTTGTTTCTCTTGTTTGCAAAATTTTTAATTTTTTTTCTAATTTTCTTAAAGTTGTTTGCAAACAAGGTTTAAGGGCCCAACCACTTTATTACGAGCCACACCTACCCCCTTAAACCACTACTTTATTCTTGGAATCTTCCTGGAATTTTTTTAATACATCTTTCAAAAAAATATTTAAAATCTTTAAAGTTTTTTTAATATTATTATGTTAAGGTGTATATTGAAAAATATTGAAAAATATGTCATTAAAAAATATTTTCAAATTGTGATTTTAGTGTTAAAACTGATTTAAACTACTTTTAAGCAAGTTTTAAGCAATGGTCACAAGAGGTTATAAGTCTTTACACATATTTTTCACTCATTAGATGTATTCCAAATTTTTATGACATGTACATATCACAATAAAATATTATAAAAATATATATTTAAAATTGTTTTTAACAATCCAAAATTCAAAAATTAAATAGTGGTTACGACTACTTTTGGTACATGTTAGTATGATTGCACCTTTAGGTCTTAGGGTTTATTTTTTTGGGAAAGAGGCTTTATGGTTTAAGGTTTCATTGGTCTCTATTATGGTTAAAGGTTTTGTTGTTTTTTATTCAGGTTTAAGGTATTTATTGTTTATAACAACATTTATATTTTGTCTATATTTTTCTATTTGTGTTTTGTTTTCCACATCTTGTCCTTGATAAAAAGGTATTGGAAGATTGATACAAGAAAGGTAGGAACATGTGGTTAAATATGGTAAGTTGCTTGCAATTTCATTCAACATCTTCCTTGATCCAAAATATCTCCAAATCAATGTTATTGGTGATAAAGCAACTTTTTCATCATTATCATTTGGACTTGGGAACGTTATTTGAAAATTTGAAATGTGATCTATTGAAGAGGAACAATGAATGTTATATGAAGTAATATGAACCCAATTATCCATTTGGTCTGAATCTTAAATTTGGATCTTTTTGTAGTTGCAACTTTTTCATCAAAAGGTGTTTTGCACTTTACAATGTTGATATTGAAAAGTTTAGTTTAGAAGCATTACCTATTGGTGTTGTTCTTAAGTTTTCTTATGGATTTTCCAAAAACTAGTGCATATATACTACTAAATGTTGTTTAAGTTGCCATCATCTTGTAGTTGATTGTTTTGTTGATGATGTCATGTCCATTTACAAAAAGTTAATTTGGTGTCATCTACGAAGTGGCCTAATGACAAGCCTAGGCCACATCCACTTTTCTTATGCACTAAACCTAAGTGGGGGGCATCAAATTAGGTGTGGATTACATTATTTACAATTGGTTGCAATCAAGGTGACAACATGTTATGATGGTAAATTTTGGTTAAAAAAATGTATTCTCTTATTAGTACATGAACTACATTATTTTGTGGGCAGATTTTTTTCATTTCATTTAGCCTTTTTAAAAAACAAATAAAATGGATTTTTGATACAAAGCTTTCAACACAATTCTTGGTACCTTTCAAATAATAATGTTTTTTCAACAAACTTTTATGTATTCACACATTTTTGCTTGTTTGAATGAAAAACCTCATCCAGATTTTTTTCATGACATCACATGAGTGTAACTACTTATATATAATTGAAATTGGACAATGAACTCATATGTAATATGTGATTGAATACTTTATCAAGTTTGGTAATCATTTGAATGGTTTTAAAATATATTTTCATTTTGCAGTATATTGTGACGATTACAATTTTTCATTAATATATTCTTTAATAATTTAATATCAATTTCAAAGTGGGAACTATTTTCAAAATCTTATTTTTTGGTTTTTGAACTACCTTATTCCAAGTACCAAACCTTTTTTAATATTAGCTTAGTATAAATTTTAAAACACACCCAAGGGTAGTAAATTGTAGAGCTAATGTGCTAAAACAAAAAATGAATGGTAAGGAGTTCAATGGCCTCATTGATAAAATGGGTACCTTGGTTACTAACCAAAGTGAGAGGGCAACCAAACCTAATCAAAATGATTTTATAAATGAGTTGACTTACTATTACAACCATATTGATCCTTAATGATTTTGCTTCCACCCACTTCGTTACATAATCGATAACAACCAAAATGTACTTGGTGTCATGTGAGTGACTCACGAGCTTAATGGGGCCAAGAAATCCAAACCCCATTTCATGAATGGTTCAATTGGGAGCATGGTGATAAACTTCACCACTAGGGTATGTGAGAAATTTCCAATTTGTTGGCAAACATCATAGGATTGATAGTGCTATTGTGCATCCTTATGTAAAATTGGCCACCAGATTTGGCATTTAGCACCTTTCGAGCTATGATGTCTACTGAAAATGTATGCCACCAACTCCTTCATGCATCTTTCCTATGATTACCAAAATCTCGTATCATGTAACCATTGGCGCAAAAATTGATCTTACCTTTGTTTATACAACTTTCCATCGATGAAGGTAAAGGGCAACACCTTCAACACCAAATTTTTCATTGTTTCATGGAATATCCTACTAGAAAATTTCTAATAAAAATGTATGTATACACTTCCTACAACCCATTCCGGTTGAAGTATAAATAGTTATGCATCAATAGTTTTATCAGGCACTTTCGAATTTTTTGTAACATCAGGAGACTGCGAGAAAGCACCGTCATTAAATGAGAAAGCCTTGGTTTGTACACCACCAAAAAATCATATTCCAGGAATAACAATAGCCACCTCGTAATTTGACTTAATAGTTGAAGTTTTTGACAAGGTATAGCAATGCCATGTAGTCGATGTAGAAAACAAATTTTTGCATTAATTAATTTTGCATCAACTGCCACAATTACCAAAATTTTCGACTTTGGTAAAGTAATGGTGCCAAATTGCAAACAAATTTGGTTTAACTACCAATAGTTGGTCTTCCTCCTCATTTATGACTCTATTAACAAAGTCATAGCAAAGCAAGGTTTTTGGGCATTAGTGTTGCTATCTAAATGCTTTGTTACTTCTATAGTGTAGACAATGCCATTACCCTTAATGCTTATGAAGTTATTCCCTCAGTCATGTGTAACCTTGGTATCTTGTAACCATGGACAACCCAATAGCATGGAGTAACTAACATCTAATACGTTGTTTTTCATCATTGTGAAAGTGTTGACATACAAAATACCATGGATATGGATTTTCAAATCTCAAATTAAGCCTATTGGTTTGGTTAGGGTCGAATCTGCCATCTTAAGGGTATAAGGTGCAAGTTTCAAGAGAGGTAATCCTAATTTTTCCTCAAATCCTTAATGATAATGTTAACACCCAACTCCCCATCCAATAGATTATCCTCCACTATGGTTTTCCCCACATGCACCGGAATTATTGCCATGTGAGGATTTATAGCGACTAACCCTACATGAGAAGGTGGAGCTTGATGATGGGTTGGTTGGCTACTTAGAGATATTCTAGAAACCACGTTCTGTTTTAAATCAGGGGCCAAATGCATGAGTTGACCAAGGGTGAGAGTATGTTTACTACTCAATAATTGTTGATCAATTTCCTAGAGTAAATTTTATTTTTCGATGATTACTCCATTGTCAAAAAAATCAATTCCAATGTTCAGTGGTCCATATGACTCCTACATTGGTGGTTGGCTCCTTGGGGTTATTTCCAATATGGGTTCCGATGCTTGCAGTTTTTGGATGATTGATTCAAAGGTCTTTTGCAACTATTCTTCCTTTTCCCAATCTTTCGCAATCTTGGTATTGTGGGGCTCCTTCTCATGTTGTAACAATAATCTTGGGTTCTAGCTTCTCATTTCAACAACTAAAACCATGTTGATAGTAACCTCATCTTTTTTCGGTTTTGCATGCGAGACTTTGTCTCTAAACATTTCTTATGCAATTAATTTATGTGGATAGTCATAGATTTGTGTTCCATTGAATTGCATATGAATCAATAGTAGATTGGAGAATGTTGTTGATTTCAATTCACCTATTTTAGGTGATTTCCACTTGTTCTTCTCCATGCTTGAGGAGAAATTTCATTCATTGAAACTTTGTTTTTGTCTTTTAATTTGTTGTTTATATTATTTGGGTTCCAATGACAATGTTCCTTCAAATGCCCTGGTTTATGACAAAAACCATACATCTTTTCAATTCGAGTGTTGTTTAGTGCTTTTTATAAATTTTTCAATGCTTTTAGCAAATTTTGGTACTCTTTTACATCTATCATAGTCTCGTCACAAGTGATTGCAAATTCTTTGTGCTTGAATAAGGTATTTCACTTCATTCTTATAGTTGCAATTCGCAAAGAAGGGACCAACCTAACTTAGAAAAAGGTGGTCAGTAAGCTATCATGTGCCTTATGTTGAAGACAGTTAACAAAGTTTGAGTATCTATTCATAGTAAACCTCAACCTTTTTGTCGTTGCCTTACTTAATGACTTTAAGAGCCATGTAAACGTATTCATCATTTTGAACAATGCAATGTCATTTATAGAATACAATTTTTAATTCAAGAAAAATGCAACATGAGTGAAACCACATAAGAAATTTGGCCCCACTTTGAAATTGCATATCTTAAGGTGAAACGAAACAAGTTCATTATGTTAGTGTCTTGCTTTTCACCATTAACTTAAATTGCTTTCTGAAACACTCGAACATGAACATTCAAATCTATCCCAATAGAATAAATTGGGTACAATAATGATTTTCTTGATGAAGGAGTTGGTGGTTGTTTATGGTGGATACCATAATGGGTACCATGGGTTCCAAGGGGAACTTGACCAGGGAAAACCAAAAGGCACACTTGTGCCTCTAACTGGAAATCTTCCTCTACTTCCTATTGAAAGTCTTCTACCACTTGGAGGTCCACTTCCATTTGGGAGTTTGCCTTTGCCTGAAGGTCCACCACCTCCTCCTGGAAGGTCCACTCCCCCCTTTTAGTGGTTCTCCAATCCCATGAAGAGGACTACCACCATCTCCTATAGGTATCCCACCCCCAAAATTATCAAATCCTAATGGGGGTTTCGACATGCAGCTGGAAATAGGGCACCGGACTTTTGGTAGAAAACCCCCCAATAGGAGTAGTTACTAGGAGAATAATCATAAATGTTTGGATCCTTGACTTCCTTTATTTACAACAATTTTTATGGACACCATATTCAAGAAAGGGTATGCTGCAGGTCCAATTGTGTTAGAGAAAGTAAGTGGAAGGTTTCCTAGGTAATAAGGATTAGGAATCATTGTCCATGGGTTGAGAATATTATAGATGCCAGCATAGGATGATCCATAGTTCCCAAGGTAAGTTAGTAAAATATTATTATTGGTAGCATTCATTGTTGAATACTAATCATTCAACATTTGAATAATAGGATAACTTGGGGCAACTATGAAAAAAGGGTATACTCGGGTGCAAGAACATTAATCACTGGAATTTAGAAGCTAATCGAGATGGCAAGTTGGGTGGTACCAAAAATTGATTCAATCATAAAAATCAGTACTTGGTTGGATCTATAAGGGTAGTTTCCAACTGTGTGTGTGGGACTTTTACAATGAGTCCAAATTTGGTTAATGGGTGTGGAATTGATAATAAAAGTAGGCATTATCGAAATCGTCTAACATGAATCATGCTCCCTGCAAATATTCATCGTAAAAAAGTGGTCATTACCATCAATTTCACAAGCAACCTTATTAAGAAACTTCGCCAAATCTTCAATTGTTCTTTGAAGTTGAAAATTTTCAATCTCCAGGGCTCAAGTGCTAGGTGCAACATTCTTTTGGTACTGAAAACATCATTTTCAATAGGGGTCCAAGCATGGCCCCACGAAGGTTTTGCGTTTGTAATCACAACCAACTGTTCCATTGAATGAATTTTGATATCAATTTGTATTTCCAATTCTCTTTTTTCAATGTTGATTCCAACCTCTTGTTAATCTGCCACATGCAAGGTAGCAAGGCCTTCCCAATCTATCATGTGAAAATGTCCTCCTTGACCAACATCCCTAGTACATCCCCACCTTTTCACTATAAGATTTCGTTCATTTGCTTCTTCATACTCCTTATCAACATGATTGTCATCTTTCACATACAAAAATGGTTCACATGTACAATAAAGATTTTTTAATATTTTTTTTTCAGTTTTGAACAAAAGAACAAATTGCACAAATAATGAAACTTTTCAAAAAAATATACCCATTTTTCCAATGAAGACAAATAATTTTTACTAAATCTTTCAACAAGAGAGCTACTGAACCAAAAATCTTGGTTCAATACCCACAATTAGGCCAAATTCAAAATTGTTAGGCCCACCTAGTGAATTCTTGGGTGTTTTGGGTACTTGATTGAAAAACAATACAAAACTTGAACACCTCAAATTTGCTAGTGTTTAATGACAATAGTCACTTTAAAATAGGGGGAAAATAATTAAGCAAATAACCTACCACTTTCTTTTAAGGAAAACAAGTAGATAACAATAAACAACTTTGTAGCATCTCCAAAGTTGGTAGTCAAAACAACAAGTAGGAAAGATAACTTCAATGCACTTTGCAAAGCAAAAACTTGAGCAAAAAAAAAAATTTCATTTCATGCAAAAAACTTCAAAGTGCAAAAATTATATTCTAATAATATCTAAAACAAAGATTAGAAAAAAGACACTTCGAGCTTCCCCAAGGGAAGATGATTTCAAGTCCATAAGAAAATAGTGAGGATCTTAAACAAATAAATTAATATAGTAACTAAAATGTTCAGTAATTAATAATTATAAAACTTTAGTACTAGTTTTTTAGATTTAATAATATAATTAAAACCTAGCCTAGGTTAACTATTTTATTTTTATTATTCATATTATTACTTCACTCATTATAGTTATTTATGAACTATTACAATAAATATTTTTATAACTATATTTTTCCTTTGAAAATAATTTGCACATTTGTGTATTAATTTATTAGATTTCCATTCTAACTACTACAATAATTATTATAAAATAATAAAATAATAAAACTGAAAATAAAGATTATATATTAGTAATTGACTATAATCATTGAATAATTAATAATGGATTGATATTAATTATAAATTTGAAAATTAAAATTTTTAAAGTATATATTAATATTTATTGGTAATTATTATAATATAGAAATATTTCATAATTGATTACCTATAATAATAATAATAATGTAATTTGTAGCTAGCATAGGTTAAATGTTTTTATTATAAAATATTATGTGACTTGTTAGATCTATTATGATTTATTATAATTAATTTTTTTAATAAATTAAAAATAATATAATAACTACATTAGTCATTTGAGAATAATTTAATAATAATATATTATATTTATAGTAAATTTTTTAGTAATTATATAATTATTTTTCCTATCATTTTAATACCATCATAATCATCATCATCATCATGATTATGTAATAAAATATTATTATTTAAAAAATAATAATGAAAAAAATATTGAAATTTAGTTTTGTATTATATGCAATTAATATAAGTATTTAATAATAATAATAATAAATATCATTTGTAATAATTTTAAGAAGTATATTAAAATGGTTTGGATAAACTTGTAATATGGGCGCAATATATTTAGTAAATATTTTACATAAAATTTTAATATACACTAATTAATGTAACCATAATATTAAGGCCATTTATGCTAATAATATTATTTGAATACACATGTAATATGGTTATTCATATACATCCAAAATATATTTTTATGAATCTTAATACACCGAACCATATTCTTTAATATTTAGAAAATACACCTTTGTATATTCATAAGGTTGTAATTAAATCAGTCACATTTGCAATTAATGGGACATAAATTGCTCTTTGTGGATGAAAACCAAATTAAATGTTGTTCATATGAAAGGATGACCACCAAAATAGTCACAAATTAGTTGTAATGGTGTTGCAAATATGACCAACACAAGAAATGGTTGCAAAAATGTACAAATGTTGTTGCAAATAACTAATAGTTGCATGTAGTCGCAAATATAGTGGCTACATTTTGGCCAATTTCTACTAGTGAAATGACCATAAGTCGCATAAATAATAATGTAATGGTTATATTTTGGTTGGTTTCTACTAGTGTAACACACATGTTGGTCCAAGTTTCATAGATCTTGTTGTCCCATACAAATGATCAAACAATGAAGTAAGAGGTATGTTATAGTGCCTACTTGCCTTCCTCAATGAAGTTGTCCCATTTTCAATTGCATTCATGGCCTCCTCCAAATCTTCACTAATCCATTTGCTTTTAGTGATTAAAAGATTGCATCTATTAGCTTTTCTTTATTTTTTTATTGGTTCTTGTCTAAAAGATGGTGGGACACTTTCTTTGTTTTAACTTGGCTTTTCTTGTAGTCCATTTCACCTCCTACGAAAGACATTGATCATCATGATCTAGTTCCCCTTGGTCCCAATCTCCAACATGTTGGGGGTGTGTTATTTAGCCCTATAAGAGGTACAAACTTGAATTTTTTGTATTTTGCCCAACTCTCAAAGAAGTATGACAAGCTAAGTTATGTCTAAAATGCATATATCTTTAGTTGTGGGGAAGAAGTTATCAATGCATAAAACTCTTCAAAGCCATCCCAAACTAAATTTTGGTTTGTTGTTTTTGTATAGGCAATAGGTGTGTACAACAAACTACGATTTCTTGTAGTTGGATAAAATTTGCCTTTCTTATGACTATTTAAATTGTATCTACAAATTATAAAACTCAACACCCAATGGTAATATAAAAACTTCTTGAACTTTTGGTTGTAAAGTTGATTTTTTGCAAGTTTTCCCAGTTGTCCCTTTACATCCACCCCTAAATCTTGAATTCCTATCTCTTCTTTGATGGCACTAGGATTTGATCCTTAATATTTAAGCTATTGTAAATCTTCTTTGACTACTTTACTATTTGGATTTTGTTGATCTACCTCAAGTTCTTGTAACTCTTTTTTGGCTATTTTGAGATGCCCTCCTTGCTTTGGTTGATATGTTAAGACTTCTATTTTTGATCTAAAACTCTATACGACTCCTATCTTACTTTCCTTTTGTTGGTCTAGCCCATATACTCTCAAAATGTTGATGAAAGAATTCAAACTATCTCTCTCACAATTTGGAAGCTTTGACATGTTGAAAGAGTTTTGCATGTGAATTCAAACCTTGCACCATAGCCTTGTGAATTTTGGCAAGTTAATTTTGGTGGGAATGGGATGTGCTTGAATTTGGGGGGAAATTGGAAGTCCTTCCCTAATTAATGTGTAATAACTATACTTGCATTGGATTCTTGTAAACCATAATCCTTGTTTATGGTCAGTGGTGTGTTATTTAACATGACCTTTGAACCCCATCACCAAAATGGTGATGCTCATTTTATTGTGTAGTCCAATTGCCTATGACCAAACATTCGTTCCCTCCCCAATCTTGGGGTTGTAAAATTGGACCATTTTTTCCCCATGGCCAAACATTCAAAGTACCCCTCATTCCCCCCCGCCCCCCCCTTGCATAATGAAAATCAACTCATGGACCATAATTAAACTAGTTCTTTGTAAAATTATTCAATTTTTTTACAAATGTGCCCACCTAAACCCTTAATACCAAACATTTAAATTTGATGGTTGGTCACCAATATGAAAAACCTAGAACAATTATTTTTTCAACCAAGCGTTTGGTAATGGGCTGAAAAGACAACACCCATAAGCAAATTGTTTTTCTAATATAGGTTAGTTGGTACACTACATGGGTGTTCGGTGACCAGCCTTTATTTGGTGGTGGGTCAAAGAAAGATCTACATGGTCATTTAAGTAGTAGTATTCCTTTTGTTTTCCCAACATTATTGTTCACCCACAATAAGATTTGCTTAAAATGTTAATGCAATTTTGTATAGAAACCTAGTTAGGAGCCAATCATCCAAAATTTCACGTGTAGGTCCTTTTAAAGTTATGCAATGGAAATGTAAATGTTTTGTATGAGTTTCTTTAGTGGTAATCTTTGATCTTGTAGGTTAATTATCATAGTAACTTAACAAGTCAACATTAAATAATTACAAGGATAAAAAATTCAGAACTTGTGGAAAACTATTAAGGTGTATTTAATAAGTTTAAAATATATTTTAATAAATTTTTAATGGTTATGCAATAATTTTAGGAGAAAATATATGAAATTATAAACCAAAAAATATGAAACTTGCTAGGCTTTTATGGACTAAATAACCACCAATAGGATGTTGGGTATTGAGAATAATTTTTAAATTAGAGATTGAAAGCAACCCCATAACCCTCATGTGAGTGGATGAAAATTTTCATAACATTTTTATAGATGGATGAAATATATATAACCCTCCTTTCCATGGATAAAAATTCCACAACCATTTTCTATCCAAATGATGTATTTAAGAAACAAAAAAAAGGCCAAGGGGGGAGTTATGCACATTGAATGAAAGATGAAGGGAAAACCAATCATAAGCTTAGAAACCTTTGAAAAAAAGGTTATGGTATTGTTTATGGTCCTATGACCCCTCCAGAGGGATTTGTAGTTGGGTTGTTAAAACATTTGTCCATGTGTTTCCTAACAAAATTTGGTTACACTAGTTGAACATTTTGTAGATACTAGAAGAATAATTAAAGAATAAAAGTGTAATATGTATTAAGATTTTGGTTGTGTTAAGGAGCATTGAATGGTATGTATGTTGGGTAGATATCATTTTTTATTATATCTGTCAATTTTTTTTTAAAATGTTTTTTGAAAAATCAAGTCAAATTTTTATTTATTTATTTATTTATTTTTTCAATTGTAATATCTATCAAAGGCATCAAATTTCTTTTAAGAAATCAAAATCTATTTCTCACATTTTTGGATATCTTGAAAATAATATCTATTGAATATTAAAGGTCATTTTCACAACCCTATATAACTCTGTTCAATAATTTTATTATAAATTTTTTAATTATAATTATATTTACACAAATTAGTCTTGTTCAAATTCACCTTCATATATATTTTAGTTTTTTTTCTAAAGTAGTATTAGTTTCAATTAACTTTATTAAGTTAGAAGGTGAAAAACAACCACTAGAAGAAAACTGTGTATTTTCGATTAATGTTTGTAACTAAATTTTAGTCGTAAGAGACATTTTGCAACTAAAATCTCTATAGTCGCCTAAGACAAGTCGCATATGATAAATTAGTCGCAAATGACAAAAGGTATTGTATGAAAAAAAAGCCAACAAATACATTTCATCCTTTGACTACATTGTATACGTATTGTCACATGCGATTAAAATGCAACTATTTTGGTGACAATTAAGGGCAAATGATGTGTTGCCACGTGTTTTAATATTTGATTATTTAAAATATTATTAATATTATTTTGAAATAATTTAGGACGTTCAATTCTAATACTTGGATGATCTTATATTATGACATGTGGCCCAATGTAAGTATGCCACGTGGCATTAAGAAGAAAAATATTAAAATATTAATATTAAGTTGGTAGGTACTTAGGTAGGTACACAAATATGTGCCTACAAACCTAGGTTACATACCAACCTACCTATTTAGGTTTAAAAAATAAATAGGTAGGTTCTACTTTCTTAGGTTAAATACCTATTCAAATAGGTAGGTACTTAGGTAGGTAGGTGCATAAGTCAACCTAGGTGGGTAGGTCAAACAAAATACCTACCTAGCTAGGTAAATAAGTAGGTTGGGAAGGTATGCATTTTAACAATGTGCATAATTTGTTTTTTTTTTTGGGTTGACCTTTTTTATTAGTTCATCCCATGTGCACAAATTT
>Ga0209208_10007627_pt1 | contig 14605 bp, 12 predicted proteins | sample S1TSphfallax_3_FD_187694 | JGI IMG/M metagenome (GOLD analysis project Ga0209208, IMG submission 187694) | Host-associated microbial communities from peat moss isolated from Minnesota, USA - S1T2_Fd - Sphagnum fallax MG (SPAdes) (version 2) | ecosystem: Host-associated > Plants > Peat moss >...
TTCCTCTCATCAACTTTGGTGCAATTTTTGCACAAAACTCCTTTCTATGAGTTGCACTGGATTTTTTAATCACCACAATTGACCCCAAAAAAAGGCTGAGACGAATACTATTTGTTCACAAGGATAAGTATATAATGAATGACTATTTCCTGTGTTTGATACAACTGTAGCATGCCAAATTTCTTAGCCTACTTGTTTGGTTTTCTCATTGCTCCATCCTCGCAGCCTGCAGCAAGTGGATATGCATAGTGTGACTAATCATTGTGACTTCAACAGCAAAAGTCCATTTCTTCTTTTGAACCTTCTCCAAATAACATGCGTTTGCAAAACACATGTGCCTAGGAGCATTTGAAATACACAAACTTTAGAGGTGGCAATTTGGAATATGGATATTGGAAATTGAAGACAAAGTGTAAACCCAAATGATGTGGCTGTAAATTTGTCTTCAGTGTGAACACATTGAAATTTAGGGTTTTAGGATTTGTGTCACCTTCTACGTTATGCACAATAACGGTAAGAAGTTGGCGGTCTTTGTTTGTTTGTGCAAATTAGACTTCATGACTTGATGAGTGCATGTGAGGGAGGGGTGTTGCTTTGTTGTTTGTGTGTAATGCATGGTTGATCTTATCTTGGAGGTGAATGGTTGAGAATGAAGTGGCATGTGTGGAGCTTCAACTTGGAAGGATGGGGGAAGAAATTAAAGGGGGGGACGTTGTGAGGAAATGAGGGAGGAGAGATAAGTGATCAAGCTTAGAAGATTGAGGGTTTTTCTAAAGAATATTGTTTTGTTGGATAGTTGATGTTTTCTTTTCTTTTGTTGTGCCAATGACTAGTTAAGGCAAAGCACTATGTATTGCAAAATTGATATGAGGGGTTGGTGCCATGCAATGATGAACCCTAGGCTCTACATAGAAAAACTTGTTTATGCTTCTAGTGGTTTTGCACTAACCTAATATTGTCCATCTACACCACCAATGCTATAACTTTAACCCATAGTTGGATGGGATCAAGGAACACTATTGTAGTAATATAGCCACCATACAAATAGAATTATTGTATTGCATGTTAATGATGGGGATTAGCTATTCATAAGAGTGATTGAACACTTAAAGAACTTATGCATGGCTAAACCTCTGAAAATCTTGAAGGAATAGTTAGGTTGTGGTTTGAAATTGTGCAAAATAATAGCCGAGTATAGTAGTAGTAGAATGGGTTTCATCGTTTAGTAAATGATTCTATGGAAATCTTGGAATTCAACAAATTTGCAGTGATTTGTAACATAGAAGTAGGGGCTATATGTCTCTAGTTTGCAAACTCTTCCTACCTTAATTTGTTGTTTGACAAAATTACAATTGTCAAAAGGTTACAATAACCTTCAAGATCAAGGCTTAATAAGTTGTGGCACGTTCCTTTTTGGTTACAAAAGGACTCCAACTCTAGGCATCCAATTAGTTATTTTGTATACAATTGAATTATCTAGGAAACCACCAAAATAAGGGGTTTTTGCCAAGGATGCAAGTGATAAAGCGCAGATGGACACACAATGAAGGAAAATAAGAGTAAGTAAAGTTCAAAAACCCACCAAAATTGGTTGTCTCATAAATTTGACTCCACATCTTGTGTCTTTTCACACTTTGTCTTCTTGTTTTCACATTGTTTTGTCTTCCTATGTTCCAAGTACATAGAGACATAAGTCACAAAACTTGGAAAGCTTGTGAAGAGCCATAGGTTTCAAAACTTGGAAAGCTTGGTGAAAAGTGGCACAAATTAATTAATAGAATGAATTCATGTTTTTGTGGGTTGTCATTTTTTGTAATTTTTATTATATGTTTTAATGGAGCTTGGTGAGGAGTGACATTAAGTGTGTGTAAACAAAGAAAACAATAAAATGTACACATGTGTGTTTTTTTATTTATTTATGAAATAGTTATCTATTTATTTTAGTGTTTTGTGAAGATTGGTGAAGAGTGGTAGAGAATGTGTGTATGTGTGTGTTTAGAGAAAAAGTGGGTGTGTATGTGAAAAATGGCAAAGAAAAAGTGGCAAGTTTTTTGGAGCTTCGTCAGAAGTAATGATGGAAAGAAAGTGCTTTATGTTATCTTGTGAAAATTAAATGTAAATCTTTTGAACTAATACCTAGTTCCATGAAATGATACCTAAGTTGGGTTTCATTCACTCTATGGATACACTCAAATTGGGGATGAAACAAGGATTAGAGAACCAAAGCAAGGACCAAAGATAGGATGACTTTACAAATAATTGTAGTCTAATTTCAAGTTCAAGTTTGAAATTCATTTTTTCCCTTCTTCAACTTTGGTTCAAAATTTAAGTATAGTTCACTTTACTTACTCATACGTAGAAACCTTTAATAATATGAAGGTCCCTAAACTATCCCTACTTTGAACCTGTGTATTTGTTTGGGAAGGTGAGATTGTTATAAAAGATAATTAAAGGTTATTTTTAAATTAACACAATATGGACACAATACCATGATCCTTGTTTGACCATATTAAAAGTGTTTTCTAGATTTGAATTTGGACACATGTAGCCTTGGTATTAGGATCTTTATTTGATCATTTTAAAAACTCTCTTTAAAGAGTATCAAAATCTTTCTTTGACCATGTTAAAATCTTTTTTTTGGATTTGAAATGCTACACCTATGATTGACAGAATCACTTACTCACAATTCAAAAAGCCCCTAAAACAATTCTTCGCAATCTTATAACTAATTTTTAAAATGTTCAAAAAGTTACCTTCAACTAAGGTTGGTTGCAAGAAAATATTTAGTAGCAAAAGGATGTGGAAAGCTTTAGTGCACAATAATAATGGAAATGGTAGAGCTAAGAATATAGATTTTGCAAAATATATATATCTTGACAATTAATTTTGTTCTTCCATGAAATTTGGTCACTTATATTCAATAGTTTAGGTCACCAAGGAACATAATTTAGACACTTGTTGCTTGTAGAGTCCATTTCACAACCTAATTCTTTACAAATATGAATGTAATAAGTGTTTTCAAAAAAGTGCATGTTGATATATTGGGTTCTTATCACACCATCTTTTTAAACAGTGGAATCAATAAAATTATGGTTAATTATAGGTCCAACCAAGCTAATAGGAATTGATGTTGCTTCCTTAAGTGAATAGATTCACATGTTAAGCAATGAATTACTATTCAACTGCCCAATCAAATCCATGTGGTAAAATAAGATTCCATGATAAATTTGTGTTATTCAAAAGATATATTTTTGAATCCATGATTTATGAACTTTAATGAGATTTTTTTTAATTTTTAGAATTTAAAATGGCATTATACTATTATGTCAAATTAGATTTTTATTTTTTTCAAATATATGTCATGTTCATATTCATTGAATTCCTTTGGGACAAAAATTAAGTAATGAAAGAAATGGAGTGTAAGCCCATGAACATGAATCACAAGTGTAACTAGTGCTTGAGTTTTTATGTTTTAATATAAAACTTATACTAATGTGACAAGTTTTTTTAAATATTTTTACATGTCATCCTTTCTAATATATTATGAAATCATGTGGAATGATTTGGATTGAATCTAATGAATTTAAAATATTCAAAAGCATGCATAAAACATTATGACCAATGTTTTCATTATTTTTATCATTTTTTAAAATGCTTGAAATGCTTTCAAAATAACATATAAGCATGTACAAAATTATTCACACCATTACCTAACATAAAAAATATGTCATGACCAGAAAAAAGAATATTTTTGGCCATTTTAAAACTCATGAATTTCCAATCCATCACCTAACTAATTACAATTTGCCACATCATTCTAGCAAACACTCCCATTGCTTTTTAAGCAATCAAAAACAAAATGTGATAATAAAATCACATTAGCAAAGTTGTTTTCTATTATCCTATTTGCACCCATTGATTACACAACCTTGAAAGTATTTTTGGGTATTTCATACAAATTAAATCCATTTCAAATTTGTGCACTTGCTCCCATAATATATGGCTGAAAACATAGTTAAGAAGATTATTAGATTGTCACAATAATAAATTTTCTGGAGTATAAATGAATTTCAAATATAAAATTATATTCAACATTAACATTGTTAATTTTTCAATCATCCATGTTGCAATAAATTTAATGATAATTATATTGAGAAATATGGATGAATTGTAATATAAAAATTGGACTCATGTATTGGACTTTTGAATTGATGACATCAAAATTTGTCACATATAGAATATTTATATGTGGAGTCAAAAAATATGACATAATGATGTCAAAATTAAAATTAAGAAGCAAACTGCCATTGAATGAAAAGTTTTAAAATAAAATACATTAAAATTTTCCCAATACAACAAACTATGATTTTTTTAATTTTTATTTGTTTCATTTTTGTAATTTTTTATTATTGCTATTCCATGTCACATTGAAAATTTCAAATTTTCCTATGAATTTTTTGACTAATGACATGTTTAATTATATTTACAAGGTAGTTGACTAATTTTTTTACCACAAGCACTAGAAATGCATGCTAAATTTATAATTTGATAACAATTATTATTGCAAGAATTTCAACTAGTGTAAGAAAGATATGGTCTCTTCAAAATTTGTGAAAAGCATGTCTTCTAAGTATATTTTTTCCCATATTAAGAATATTGTTATATAAACCACAGATTTTATTGGCCAAATTTTCGCCACTTGGTGAAAAGAGGCTTTTGAGTGTGAATTCAAAAAAAAGAAAATGCTATAATTTTTTTAACAATTGCCAAACTTTTGAAATCACAAAAGTTGGAAAAAAAAAATTGATATAAATACATCAAACATTTTCACATTAAATAATTGGTATACATTCCTGGATTTGTCAACTAATAGCAAATAAAGAAAAATCTTCTAATTTTTAAGGTTTGAATACAAACCCAAGCCCTCCCCCCCCCAAGAAAAATGAGATAAGAATTTCAAGATGAGATTAAGAAGAATTCACAAAAATGGATTCATAGCCAGATGAGCTTGTGCAATTTTATTTTACAAAGTGATTAGTGCTGAATCACAAGCTTTAGTTGTTAGCTCCAAGGTAGAGAGTCAGGACATCTAAAAACATAAAATCCAATACCACTTTGCACAACTTGCTTCATGTTACTGGTGATGGATTTAGGTCTTAGGTTTTGTGTTTTTTTCCTCTTAGCGCTCCCCATTGTGGGTTCTGCACTTTTGATTGTGGCCTTTTGTTTGGACTTGGGTCCTTTTTTTTCGTTTCTCTTGTTCGCTTGCTCGGTGTTTTCCCTTTATTTAATTGTTTATAATGACTCTTCGTTGTACAAATTTGACCTAGGATGTTCATAAATCTGAGATGAAGGCTATTTGGGGAACAAGAGAAGAAGGCAGTGCTTTGACATTAGTGGCAGATATATATTCATCTCATCTATGGTTTTTGTAATTCTAAGAACCGCAGATTTAGGAACACAACACCAAATATCTCCTCCTCACTGGTATAGATGTGATCCAAAATGTTCATAATCCGACATTTCACGGGTGAACGAAGGCTCTGTGGAGAAGAGAGGAATGACGAGTTCTTCCTCCACATAAGTGGTAAAGATATCTCCATGTCATCTACGATTTTTCTAATTCTAAGAACCGGATCTAGGACCACAAAACCCACTATCTCCCTCAGTGATATGTAAGATTTGAACCAGGATGTTCATACATTCGAGATTAGCTCTTGCTAGTTTGAGTTGATTTTGTGGTTGTTCTTTTTTTTCCTTCTTTGCTTTTTGAGCAAGTCACGTGGTACCTGTGTTTTGGCAACTCTCCATCGCGAGTGCAATTGCCTTGCTGCGTTTTGAAGGACGGCGCCTTGGTTTGTAGAAGAGTTGTAGCTGTTTTGCAGAGGTGGAGAAGAGGACTGTAGGGTTTATAACGGCGTCCAATTTTGGTGGCTCCTCTGTTGCTGCCACTTCCTTCAAATTCGATCAACGGGCTCAACTGGTGTTGATAAGGTTTTTGTTCGTGTGTTTTTTTTGGATAGATTTGCAATAGACGCGGTGTAATTAGTAGACAGGGGGCAGCAGCCTTGGCTTCATTTACAGGAGCAATGGATCCATCTCGGGCATTCATGAAGGATACGAAGCGAGTGGTTGTGAAGGTGCTTTTTTCCACTACAATGTTACCATATCTCTCACTTCCCTTTTCTGGGAATGCGCAAGGAAGTGATCGGCATTTTCTTTCTGTGAATATGGTGGATCACACTATTTGATGTAGTTGTAAAGATGAGAGACAAGATCCTAAACCTTAAGATCTAAACCCTAAACCCTTACATTTAGTAACTGAGAAATCAATGCAAGCTATGGTGCTCTGAAGGAGGTAGCAAAGCTTTTAGGGATCATCATTTGGCTGTTTGCGTGATGGGGCTCGACAGTGATTTGTCTTTAGACCATGCACAGGTCTAGATTTGTTGTATTTGCTTCTCCCAATTACATGGTCAAATTGATGACAGGCAATTGAGCTATATGTAAAGTAGGTCTGTTGCAGGACGCCACTTAGTTCCACTTTTTTTCAGTAACAAGTCTGTTTGGTTTTCTGAATCTGTAGGTTGGAACTGCCGTGGTAACCAGAAATGATGGCAAGCTTGCATTGGGGCGCCTTGGAGCTTTGTGTGAACAAGTTAGTTCTTTTATGCAATCACATAACATTCAGCTATTATGTGTTCCCATTTGATGAGCACTCTTGAGTGTGAATTCACTGGAGAGAGACAGAAATGGAGAAATAGGGTTTATGGTTTAGGGTGCCCTGTGGATGTAGATTGAATAGCCATTGTAGTTGATACTGTGAGGTTCCACTAATTTTGACCATCCAGCTATATGTTGGATGATCTATGCATTAAAATGCCATATTGGCAGATGGTTCTAGACCCAGGGTATGAATGCAAGGCTTCTCATAGGTGCAGAAATCAGGTCCAGTAATGTTGAAGCCTCAATTGGAATATCCTGACTTGTCTTTGCTGTACAGGTGAAAGAGCTAATGTCAGAAGGCAAAGAGGTCATACTTGTGACTTCAGGGGCAGTTGGTGTTGGCAGGCACAAACTGCGCCACCAACGCCTTATGAATAGTAGGTGAGTGTCTGCTTTTATGCATTCTAGCTTTCATTTTGTGTTATTCAATTTGCACAGCCCTTTGTCAGCAGCTTCTCTAATAGGTTTTGTTCTGATGTTGCAATGGCAACCTCTGTAAGAAAGACCATGAGCTTCTCACCATGTAATGTTCTGATGATTTAGTTTTGTAGATCTGCAAAAACCACAGATGGAGTTAGATGGAAAGCCCTGTGCAGCAATAGGGCAGAGTGGCCTCATGGCTCTATATGATAGTCTCTTCAGCCAGGTATTCATATATTTGATGACAATTTTCACCATCTATGGTGGTAGATTGAGATCACTTGGAGTCGTGGGGATCAATGTCTAAAGAAAACACAGTTGTCTTTTCTCTCCCATGCTTTCTCTCCTTCCTTCACTAGATCATCATTTGGTTCCAATGGCAAGGTCAATATGTATCCTTATACAGCTGTCTTCATCTGAGTCCTCTACTCTTATGTTCGTTTCACAGGCCACATCTTTCTGTCTACACTTTCAAATTTCTAATTTTAGTCCACTTCAGATCATCCCATTCAAGTGACTTACTATTGTCTGGTGTTGTTATGCAGCTGGATGTAGCATCATCCCAACTACTTGTAACAGATAATGATTTCAAGGATCCTGAATTCAGACTTCAGCTCTCTGAAACTGTCAATTCCTTGCTGGATCATCGAGTGGTTCCAGTTTTCAATGAGAATGATGCAATCAGTACAAGGAAGGCACCATACAAGGTAAAGTACTTGTACAACTGATCTATCACCTTACATAGTGTTTTTTATTCTATCTCCTGAAGTGTGTTTCCTCATGTGAGTAGGTGAGAAGTTTTTGGAATGTGTCACTAAGTTGGGTGGTGGAAGACCAAAGAATCTTTGCAGCTTACAGTGGACATGACATATCTGCATTCATCCAGCTAGAAGACTTCTGTAACTATGAGATCTGGCTGACAGTGTGTTCCTGTCAGGGCTTTTGGGATGAGTCTGTCTTTTGCATTTGGATGACTATAGAGAGATTTCATCATCTGTGCAACAGAGGGACTCTGCCTGAAGAGCAACAGAGGTGAGACCAGGACTACTACAAACATAGTCACGTGATCTGACATGGATTACTTCTTGCATCTAACAGGATGCAACAGGTATATTTTGGGACAACGATAGCTTGGCAGCACTTTTGGCACTGGAGCTGAGAGCTGATCTTCTTATCCTATTAAGTGATGTTGAAGGCCTATACACAGGGCCACCCAGTGAACCCAAGTCACAGCTGATTCACACCTACTTGAAAGAAAAGCATGATGACATGGTCACATTTGGTGAAAAGTCAAGAGTTGGTCGTGGTGGAATGACAGCCAAAGTATATGCAGCCTGGAATGCTGCATCTGCTGGAATCCCTGTTGTTATTACAAGGTGGGCACATCTCAACTCGTGGATCATGGTTGGGTTGAAGTTTGGCATGTACCAGGATGGAGTTTGTTCACCTTCTCAAGTTTGACAGATTCAACTGGGAGTCATGTAAATAGTATGCAAATTTCTAGGTTTTCACTGCAGTAAAATAATGAGGAGATTGTCAATCATGTTCCCCAACATTCAGACATGAATTTAGCAAAGGTTTTGTGGAATGTGGGAGGGTAGTGGGTATGCTCCAGAGAGTCTACAGCGTGTTGTGCGCGGGGATCACATTGGTACTCTTTTCCACAAGGATGCCCATCTTTGGGTTGACATGAAGGAAACAGGTGCAAGGGATATGGCTGTTTCTGCAAGGGACGCCAGCCGCCACCTGCAGGTGTTTCTCTAGTTTCTTTTGTGTATGCATCCTTGCCTCTTAGCTGGCAATACTGGGAGGTTGTCCTGCTGGAGTGCTCTATCCTTCTAGAGATTTGTTGGGACAAGGAAAGCAGCTTGAACAATGGCAAAGTGCTAACTCCAGAAAATAATATGTCCAGTAAGTTCAGTTTGTAATGTTTTCAAATCATGTGCAAAGTAAAAACAGCTCAATGTACATTTACCATTGATCTCTAGCTTTGTTTGTTCATTCACCCAGAAAATATTGAAGTGCACTTTAGTAGAGATGAATCCAGCTTGAGTTTGACTGGTATGTCCTGACTTTGATTTTGTTGGGGTGGTGGGTTTTGCAGAGTCTTTCATCAGAGGAGCGGCAGCAAATATTGCTTAGAGTTGCTGAAGCTTTGGTGGTCAATGAGGAAAGAATCAATGCTGAAAATGAGGCTGATGTGGAAGCTGCCCAGCTGAATGGCATTGGAAAGTCATTGATTGGTCGCCTCACAATCAAACCTGGAAAAGTAAGTCATAAGTCTGGTTACAGGTCACCTCTGTCAAAAAGGTCTACCATCATGTCATCCTCTCCCTGCCATATGTTCATGCTTATCAGACCCAGTTTGAATTGCACCAATTGAGAACTTTGTTTAGATTGTGGGTTGTGGGAAATTTTGCTTTTAAGGTTCTTATGGTCTTTCTCATCTCACAGATTGCAAGTTTAGCGAACTCTCTGAGCTCTGAGGGTCCTTTCGGAGATGAAGGATCCAATAGGAGCTGTGACAAAACGTACTGAGGTTGGTTTCTGCCTTGCTTGCTGGTTGCTAGGACAGGGAGTACGCCAACAAACCTTCATTCTTTTGATGTGGAATGTGGAATGTAGAATGTATTATTCACTTATGATGGCTGGTTGTCGAATGTATGTGGTCAGCATATGAATCACAAGACATCAAGGGAAAGAAGCAAAAAATGATTCAAAATCTGGAAGGATGAAGGGAAGGAAGTCTGCAGGCTTGTTGTGCAAATGTGGAATCGGTAACAACAGAAGAATATACAATTTGGAGACAAACTGGAAAGCTCCTGTATTTTTAGCTTCTAGGTGTGAGATGCTAACCATGCTATGTCCTGCACATATCTGTGTTACAGATTGCAGACGGGCTGATTCTGGAGAAGACAACATGTCCGCTGGGTGTGGTCTTGGTTATTTTTGAATCACGGCCTGATGCTTTGGTTCAGGTGATCTTCCAAATTTGTGGATTTCTTCACACTTTGCACAGTTTCAATAGCAATTATTGCTGTCATTTCTTTTGTGATCTTGATCCCTATTAGAAGAATTTTCTCTTCTAGAAAACTCAACTTCTGTAGCAGCTTCCAAAACTGTCCTACAAAAGAAGTTTGATACTCAGTTGTTCCAGAATAGTGTCGGCCACTCCTAAGATCATCACATTGAAGGTTGCTTGGTTGTCTTTGGGGTCAGATAGCATCATTGGCCATTCGGAGTGGGAATGGCATCTTACTCAAGGGAGGAAAAGAAGCTGCTCGATCAAATGCTATATTGCACAAGGTACTATCTCACCTCCTTCCTCAGTTGCTATTGAGAATAACCAGGCACAGAGTGTCTTCATCTTTGCTGTCTAGAAGGTGCATAAAGACACCCATACTGTGACCTACATTATGTGTACGAGACAGTGGAGAAAACATTTCAATTGGTAAAAGAAACTTATGCTGTTGTCTGGCCATATGAGAAGTGAATAAAGCTCCAACTAACTGAATCTAATAATGTTTTGTGTGTCAATTGTATTAAATGTCTGCTTCAAGCTTTGGGTGTATAGTTTAGTCAAGCTGATTGTACTGTATGACTGAGGTTGTTTGAATATCTTGTACAGTGCATGCACATTGCCTTGAATGCAGGAAGATGAGGGCACCTTGAGCATGTTACAAACACAGTTTCATGTTTTGTTCCTGTCACAGTAAGTCTGTAGTGGTTGAGCCTTGCAGCTAGGGTATGGCTGACCTTCTTCTTAAGTTCATCTTTTTGTGTTTTATTCTTGTGATGCAGGTGATCACTGAAGCCCTGCCAAAGTCTGTTGGCCCAGCCCTCATTGGACTTGTTACTTCCAGGGACAAGATCCCAGACCTACTCAAGGTAAACAAGGAATACTTGGAGGTTGAGGATTTCTGGCAGCCCTGTTGTTCATTCATAGGTGGTCATTCTCTATTTGTATTACTCCAACTTCATCATAATGTTGGTTATGAGCTTATGTTGAACATATTTGTTGCATAAGCATGTGCAACTTCCATCAAGACATGGTAATCTAAGACATTGTTTCCTTGGATTTGCTGGCCAGTTGGATGAGGTAATAGATTTGGTGATACCCAGAGGAAGTAATAAGTTGGTTTCTGAAATCAAGGCAGTCACTAAAATCCCTGTCCTTGGCCATGCAGGTCAGTCCTTTCTTTCTCTGCCATAGTCTTTGTTGTTATTTTTTCCTTAGTGCCTCCCATCAATCTCTCGGCGTAGGTTGTTCTTTTCTTTCTCTTCTTTGCAATGACATGATGTGTACCTGATTAGTGGGACATGGAGGCCTTTAAGGTGCCATAACTATGTTGCTTTTAAAGTAAAATTGCTAGCTCCAAGCAACAGAGAGAGGCATTCATTAGAAACTTACTAGGAAGGATACTTGTCTCCCCTCTTTCTAAGTGTTTTGGGCCAATGAACTGATTGTAATTCCATTGGGTTTTAATTTTGTTCTCCTCTGGCTGAGTTCTTCCTCTCTTACTAAATTCCATATTTTCCCTTGTTGTGTGTGGTATAGATGGTGTATGCCATGTCTTTGTTGACAAGGCTGCTGATATCAATAAAGCCAAGTGCATAGTGGTTGACTCCAAAACAGACTATCCAGCTGCTTGCAATGCAATGGTAGGGAAACTGCACTTGGAGACAAACCAAATCTTCTGACTGTTGACCAGGTTGTGAGATGTCCAGTGAGAAGTAGTGCAGGAGAGGGCAGGGTAAGAAAAAGAGAACTACATAGAAGTTTGTAGTTAGGAGGAATTGGATGGCAGATACATTTTTGCTTTAAGTCTGGGTATTCAGTCTGCAGCTTAATCTATAAGACTGATCTGTGAGATTCATACCTGGGCCTCAGCATAGTAAGAAGTTTGGCTATGGCTGGAAACTCTGCTTCACAATTCTTAGGAAAGGATTCTTCAGTAAGTTGAATGTTTTTCCTGCCTGTGGCATTCCAGGAAACATTGTTGGTACATGAACATCTAGTTGGTACTGGTGGCTTGGAAAGCCTTGTTTTTGCCCTCCAGTCTGCAGGTAAGATTCTTCTGTTGACCTAAGAAAGTATCTTGATTTTTAGTTTATGAACAGCTGGTTCTTGTTTGAAATCTTGAATCAGGTGTTTAATGAACTCTGAGACAGAACCACAGCAATATTTGTTTTTTGGTTGTTATTGCAGGTGTGACATTGTATGGAGGTGCAAAGGCAGTGCAGTTGCTGAAGCTGCCAAAAGCTGCCAGCTTTCATACAGAGTATAGTGCATTAGCCTGCACTCTTGAAGTTGTCAAGGATGTTGATGCTGCCATTGATCACATCCACAAACATGGCAGGTGATTCACAGACTTGTTTATATGAATCAGCTCTGCTTCTCCCTGTGGGGATGTTGACACCTGCACATAACCAGATGGCCACTGATTGACCATCATAGGTTACATTCAGGTCTTTTCCAGATGGTGGAGGATTCCTAGTTTTGGTGAAAGAGGAACTTGAGAAACCCCTTCCTGCATTTCTTCTATATCTACTACACTTCTGTGCTCATTGAAATGGATTGGGTGGGATATTGGGCAGTGCGCATACGGACTCCATTGTAACTGAGGATAGGGATGTTGCCGAGAGGTTTCTGCGTGATGTTGACAGGTGTGTCACCTCACATTTTCCACCTCTTAAAAAAATTATTAAGCTCAAATTTTGGAGAGCTTCACATCAAGCCAATTTGACAAGAGGGATTTTTATACTGGTTTCCTTTTTCTTCTCTGTCTATTGCAGTGCTGCTGTCTTCCATAATGCAAGCACACGCTTCTCTGATGGAGCTCGATTTGGACTGGGTGCTGAGGTATTTCTTTCCTATATTTCCTTTTGATGATGCACAGTCAATTGCCACAGCTCTTTTGTTAAGCAAAGCATTAAGAATCAAGAGTATAATTGTGGATTCAATGGAAGCTTGACCAGCTTCAACTAAACAGTGCGCATAGCACTACGATGTTCTACATTTTATCATTGCACTCAATATGTTGAGCATGCTCCTTAAAGACTTATCCTGTTGTGCAGGTGGGCATAAGCACTGGTCGAATTCATGCTCGAGGTCCTGTTGGAGTGGAGGGCCTTCTCACCACAAGATGGTTTGTAGCTTACCACTTCCTACACTTGAGCAATGAAAGTCTAACACAAATTTCAGACACTAATGAAAGTCAGAGAGGAAGTAGTTTTACCTCCATCTGGCTTCATCTTGTTATGGACTGTAACAAGAGCCTCATTCCTGACACAAGCTCCAATTTGTCTCACCAGGTTGTTAAGGGGTCATGGCCAATTGGTGGATGGGGACCGAGGTGTGTCCTATATCCACAGGAATCTTCCTCTGGATGTAGAAGTGCCAGCTGCAAGATCTATTGATGACAGAACCCATGCCTTGAGCAATGGCAACACAATCAATAGCATAGAACCCAACATGAGAAATGGTCCTCTTTCAAGTAAAGGTGTGTTGAGAAGTAACGGTACTGTCTCATCTGCAAACAACAGAGCTTAAGATGGGAAAAAAAGTGTTATTACTCTAACTCAGGTTTCTTCAGCCGCACATTCTCATGTTTTTGGCAGAATTCTCTTCTGGGTTGTTATATGACATGCTTTCTTCTCCATGGGAGGGTAACTTTGGCTGTGCTAAATTCTAATCTACAGAAAATAGTGTTGTCAGCAGAAAATACTGCTCTCATTGTTATAGTAGTTGTGGAAACTGGACATGCAATTGTTGGAATTTCTTCCTCACTTTTCCCAGTCACTTGTGCACCCATCATTTGGAGAAAGAGAAGCTTTGACTTGCATGAATGAAGGATCACACACTATGTCCCTCTCCTGCAGATTTTTGACAGGGTTTAGACAACCAATCCTCTAGGATGGCTACCTCAACTGCTGTGCACACTGAACTTGAAGTGTGTTTTTCAACACAGGCAATTGGTGATTTAGTGGGACAGGCTGTGATTTGACATCTACAGTGTTCTGCAAAATATCCATAACTTCGAATGGGAGATTTGGTTTGATGTGAGGTATTGCTTCCTTGGGAGATGTGTGAGTATGCACAAGAGTTTGTGAAATCTGCAAGAGTTTGTCTCTGATCTGTTGCATCCACTTAGGAATAGGCAGGGAAGCAGAGCAAGGGTTTCCCAAGAATCTCTTAATCACCATGTAACTGTGTACAGTACATATGGTGGCCAGGTTAAGATGTCCCAATTCCAGATGCCTGAGAACAAGTTTGAAGTTGTTTCAATTCTTCATGCTTATCAGTACTATCTACCTCTGGGGATTAGGTATGTCCTTTTTGGAGGCATTTCAACCCCCTCTCTTTTGAGAAACTCCAATGGCTTCTTGGTCTTTAGTACTTTACCCATGGATGCCTTTTGGGCCTTAGAATATTTTTGTCCTTGAATCACTACTGTTC
>Ga0209208_10007628_pt1 | contig 14604 bp, 8 predicted proteins | sample S1TSphfallax_3_FD_187694 | JGI IMG/M metagenome (GOLD analysis project Ga0209208, IMG submission 187694) | Host-associated microbial communities from peat moss isolated from Minnesota, USA - S1T2_Fd - Sphagnum fallax MG (SPAdes) (version 2) | ecosystem: Host-associated > Plants > Peat moss >...
AACCCAATATGCACCCAAATTCATGTTATTTACATGTTTAAAAAAGTTAGCAAATTCTTCAACATCTCTTTGATGTTGTTCCTTCATGTGAATCAAAATTTGATGGTAATGTTTGACATCCTTCATGGAATAAAAAGTGTTCCTTTTCCGCCTCAGTTGCCCTTATCTTTGCTTCCAATAATGCTAGTTGTTTTTGGGCAACCTCACGTTCTAGAACCTCAATCTTTATTTTCATCAAATGTAATTTTTCACACAACTCATTATGTTCCAACTCCACTTTTACATAGTCTAGTTTGCATTGTCCCAATTCCCTTTATAGTTCTTCAAAGGCATGTTCTACAATCTTGACCATTAAATTTGTCTCCCTAGAATATAAAAGTGGCAATGTGTGAACTTGCCCCCTCCATCTACCTTGTTTGCACACTTTTGTGTGAAATGGAGCATATGATGCCATTTGAACCACAACCTCCAAGTTCACCTCCATTTGTTTTTGACCATTTTTAGGTTTCCATCCATGGCTTCATCTATGCTTGAACTTAATTGAAGTGTTGGCCCATGTGAACAAATGGAATTTTCTTTCATGGGCATCCAACAATTTGATATATGATTAAATATGGGAACTAAAACTTGACTACCATTTGGTTCCACACCTATGTTCCACAACCACCATCTTCATGAGTGCAATCAACCTTGATGGTATTAAATGAGGACCAATTGGAAGATGTGGTGGAACCACTTGTACTTGATACATAAGCACATTGGTCCCTTGATGACATGGAATGGATCTCTAATTGATCTAAATCCAAGTGCCACCTTCCCATACACCATTTGTGCCATAGTCAAAGGCAAGTTTTTGGCACATATTGGGCTCCATGTATGCCATGTGCACTTTCAACATGAGTTCTTCCATTTTTGCATCTAGAAAACTCATAAATGTAGTGGTGTTATTTATGCAATGAATTCGATGTTGAACCAATGGCCATTTCTTGTCAATGTGGCACCACCGCACATAGTTAAAACACAATATGTATGTCCATGGTTGGGACATGTTTTGCCAACCATCATCTATTAGTATAATTGGATTTTGCAAGTTTTACATCATGTCATCTTCCCTTTGCCCCAAGTCCCCTTACTATTTTCATGTGGTCCTCATTATTCACCATGTTAAATTATTAACATTCCACATGTGCTAATATACTAGGTGTTACAATCTTCTAAACTTGTGCAAAATTGATTAAGGTTAGGATTTTCCAAGTTAAGGTTATTAGGGTTCATTAATAATATAAAAAGTTGGAGTTTTCCAAAGGTTCAACAATGAAGTCCAACTCAAAATTGTTTTAACAAATGGTGTCATGAACTTCACTGCCTTCCAAAAAGGTCCCATTTTCTTCCATGTGTGTGGCATTGATTACTAGGAGCAAGCATAATCTTCATACATCAAACAAGAAACTATTAATAATGACCAAAGTGGGGGTCTTAAGGTGAAAGCACATTATGGGGGGGTCACTCTCGACACTTTCATGGGTTGTATGTAAAGTATATTTCTACAAATGCATTTAATTTTGGGTTTCACTTTCAATATTTGGGCTTGATATTTTTATTTTCACAAAGTTAATGACATCTAATATTATTTGAAATAAATAAATAATTAATTAATTAAAAAAATTCAACAAATAATGGGTATATTTATGGTATATGTAGTATTATAGAACAAGTTTTATTCTTGGACTACACTAAGTTTGGGTTTGCATTAGTCAGCCAAAAAATGACCCCACCTTAAATATCTTGTCATCTTCCATTTGAAAGTGATAGTTTGTCAAAATGTTAATTTACCACATCCTTATGGTCATCACCCCCAAAAACACCCATTTGTGATATGATAATTATCAAACTTTTCACATGGCTCATATACTTATTCCAATCATATCAATGTTTAATAGATACTATAAATTTCATAAAGATTAAAAATCATTTCATTCATTTTTTGAGTATATTTGCATTTTAAATACATAATGACATACAGTTTTTTGCCACAAATATATTTTGGAATCACATAATATAAGTTGGAAAAAAAAAAATCTTTTGATTGAATTTTTTTTGTTATGGTATACCATATTGTGCAAAAAATTTAGAAAGATATGCTCCAAATTACCATGATTGAAGTTCAAACATGGACACCTTTTGAAAACAATACAATGTGACAACATTTTTGGCCCCCCCATAATGTGCTTTCACCTTTTATACTAAACCCACCCATTTGAAACAAAACATGCATGGGCCCAAGCCATTTTCAATCGCCCTTAGTTGCCATGCACACATGGATTTTGTCATGAGGCCTAAATGATTGGCCATGATCACACATCAACCAAAACAATTTACTTGCCATCCAATGGCCAAGATGTCTAAAGAACAACAGGCCGTCAAATGGCACCTAAATGGTCGATTGAAATAAGTTTGATTGGCCTTTATTGTTGACTAATTATCTGAATGGCAACTGAAATGAATTTTAGTTGCCATCATCAACCTTTAAACACACTTCAAAGAAAAATTGATTTCAATCACCATCCTAAACCTTAAACACAATTCAAAATGACCGAAATGGTTTTCAATCACCATCTTAAACCCTAAACACATTAAGACTACCAAAATGGATTTTGGTTGCCATTTTTCAAATATGAAGGGTTTTTCTTTTCCCCCTTTGCTAGTTGTTTTGTTTAATTAAGTTTCCTTGGGTTTCATCATCATTTGATAACACATTTTGAGAACTTTATTATTTGACATGTCACAATTTTGACAATCAATGCAATACACTTGGAAGAAAATGTTTGGTCCTTGTAAAAAATTGGGTTATCCTTGTGTTTTAGGCACAACCAATCATGTCAAGTAATCAAGATGAAGGCATGGGATGAGATCTGGTTGAACCAAACATCACACTTAATGATAATCATAATTGGGACAACAACACCATGATTACATGGGATTATGAAGGAATAGATGTCATGTATTCCTAGGCAAAAAGAGGGAGAGTATCATGTGTATATTGTTTGATTACCAAAGGACTTGTTGTACAAAGAGATATCATTGACCTTATATGTCAATAGTGAGCAAGTTGTGAAAGGGGAGCGAATGTTCATTGTTTGGGATTACAAAGGTTGGGATGTCAAATATTTTCCATGTGTGTTTGAAGGCCTACAAAAGATTTGTTATATGAAGACATCCCCAAAGAACTTCATGTTAATGACACATAGGAATACTTCAATAAAATACAAACATAAATAAAAACAATTTCTAGATGATAAAAGTGCATAATTTTTAAAGAATGTAGAAATGAACATTTTTGTAAATAAAGCATGGTGTTTGTGGTATTCCCACGCGTTGTAGGTATCATTTTGAAAGCGGGTGATTTTTCTCTAAAATTTGGAAAGTGCCCTAAATATGTGAAAATCACCCACAAAAATGTTTAAAGGTTCAAGTAGATTAAATTTGAAAAAAAAAATCATGGGTAATTTGTACAACTTTTTTATATAAACACGTGGGAATACCATAATGGGATTTTGCATGATGATTTGTTGAAGGACAACATTATGTTGGATTTTCTATTTAACAACCCATATGTTTTGTACATTGGCATGTGTAATTGGGGTGAAATTAGATGTTTGCAAGAGGTGATTCCATATTTGTATGGTTTTTCCAAGGAATAAGATGCCATTAACATGAGGAAAATGTGTTGGTGGGTGGACCCATTGCTCTTTTTTGTTCATAGGGAATCAAAAACTACAAAATCCCTTTGGTGTATGGCGAAACAACACTAAATAACTCTAAGGGCATATTTAGGGGCGAGTTTGCAAATGTCATATGGGGTGAAAACTAGGATGCAAATTACTTCTTGGACAATTCAATCAAAATGTCATTTGCCAAGGTGATTCATGACATATACAAGGTGAATCCAAAGGTGTGAAAAACCATCCAACATGATGTGTGCACATTGATGGGGCCTCCATACAACTAGATTCCACCTAAGGAATGTTATTGAATGCAACATAGATTGTTACAATTGGTGCATATGAATTTTTGTGTAGTTCATATGAATTATCAAAAAATATTTTTGATTTTTTAATTTAATAAAATGAGTTTTTGTCAAAGAATTATGATCTTATGTGTGATCATTTTTGGAGTTTGAATAGTATTAATCTTTTCATTGAACACAATCAAAATTTCACAAGTTTTGGTTCACTTGCATTAATATTGTGATTTCCTTATACACATGCTAAAGACATAAGTAATAAAATACATTCCATCATTTCATGTCCCCAAACTATTTCCTTATCAATATTTTGCAATGTTGGAAGATCCATGTACCTGACATGTGTCCATGTCAAAATACAAAATGCCTTGACAAAAAGTTATACACACCAAATAATGAAATATAATAAAAAGATTCATTTAAAAATGACATTTTTTATGCAAATGGAAGCTTTCCACAATCTTTTTTATAAAAAAATTGGTGTTGAAATTTTGGTGAAATATAGGAATTTGGTTGAATCTACATTTGAAACCCAAATTTTTTCTCGACTTTCCCAACACTTTTGTCTAATTTTTTTTCACCCAAAAAAATACTAAAGAATTATATTTTTAATCACCATAGCTCAATCATTAAATATTGTGCAACAACAAAAATCTCCAACAATTAAAATAGGTTTGATCATTAGTTAGTTATGGCAATTGAAATAGCTATAATTGTTGGGTGCTTGTGGTGATTGAAATAGGTGTCAGTCATTAGGTGTTTATGGCGACTAAAATAGGTTTGGTTGCTAAATGTTTATGGTGATTAAAACTATTTTGGTTGTTGAATGCCTATGGTGATTGAAATTTGTTTTAATTGCCATAATGTTTAACGCGACCAAAAGGCGTAAGGTTTTGTCGCTTTACACCCTATTTTGAATAGCTTGATTTAAATGTTGACCTATGTTGAACTTATGTTTACATACGTTGACCTTATTTTGACATGATGTTGGGCAACATCAACATCCAAATGGACACTTGGATGTTGTGACAACCTTGTGCTAAACTTAACCCTTAAACTTATACCTAAAACTTAAAATCCTAAAAACTTAAATTTAAAATTCTTAACCTTAAATCCCAAACCTAAACCCTAAAACTTATATTTAACTCAAAAACCTAAAACTTAAACCTAATCCCTAAACCAAAGCCTAAAACTTTAGACACAAACTTTAACCTTAAACCTACAACCTTAAATCCTAATACCTAAACCCTAAAGCTTATATTTAACCTAAAAACTTAAAACCTAAACCTAATCCTTAAACCTAAACCTAAAAGCTTAAACATAAACTTTAAACTTTAAACCATAACCCTCATACAATTTAAAACATTAACCCTAGACATAAATTTAAAACCTTAATTTTAAAAATAAACCTTAACTATAAACCTAAAACCTTAAAACCTTAAATTTAAGACCTTAACCCTAAACATAAGCTTTAACATTTGACTTAAAACCCAAAAACCTAAACCCAAAAATTTATATTTAACCTAAAAACTTAAAACTTAAGCTTAATCCTTAAAAACTAAATCTAAAACCCTAAACATAAACCCTCAAAATTTATATTTAATCCATATTCCTAAAACTTAAAACTTATACATAAAACCCTAAACATAAACTTTGAATTTAAACCCTAACATAAACCTAAACCTTAAAACCTAAACTCAAAACCCAAAGCATGAACTTAAATTAAAACCTAAAACTTGTACCTAAACTTTCAAAACCTTATACCTAAAATTCAAGGGAATGAAATGTCAAACCTACATGCATATTTTTGTATGCCCTCATAACATCCATATGAATTCCAAGCACCAACTCACACCTCCCAATGCGATACATCGCGACCATCTCTTCACCCATGTAACCAAGGTTGCCCAAGAAATATTCGAAATACTCATACGTTTAGACAAAATATTGATGTCATGACTTTTAAATGTTTGATTGGCAAAGGATATTAATGTCATGGTATGTCTTTAGGCACCCAAGGTCCAAATATATGAACAACCCATGGTGGTCCATCATGACCATGTTGTTCATGCAATACTTATGGATTTTGATGAAGGACCATCAATAATTCCAATGTTATTTTAGAATTGTGAAAGTTGTGTCACTAAAACCTATCATTCTTCATAGTGGGTTGTTGGACCCCAATTAGCCTAACTCAATTTTGGTTAAGCACAGGTAAACCAATTAATAAAGTTTTGGGGCTTAACATGAGGTTCATGAGATAGGATAATAGGATGATCTTATCTAGGATGAACTTCCAAGGGATGGGTGCCGTAGTTAGGATAAGATGGTTGGGTAGGATTGCTAGACTAGGTTAAAACATGGTTATCTTGTTCTGGCCTAGGTCAGATTTGTCCACTAGATAAAGAGGTATGGATATGGCGAAATAGGTTTCTAAGAAGGCATTAGAATTTAAGTTTAAGTAATTAGGATAACAATTTTTCTTTCTTAAGCTTATTGATTGCCTTCACTCTTTTAGTGATGAGAAGTGTGTGAGGAAGTGGGAGGGAGTGAGGAGTGATGATGAGTAGTGTGGGAGTTGGGCTGATGGAGGGGCTAAACATATCATGAGAGGGCAAGATCACAGGAGGAGGCTATTGCATCATGAGGAGGTGGGCTGTCTAAATGTGCCCAACCAAGTAGTAATGGAGATGGAAATGGAGGTATCATTGGTGGGTGATGGTGGCTACACAAGGGCGGTTTTGGTGAGTGTTCCATTTAAGGGTGAAGGTGGGAAGAGGCACATAGACCTTATGTTAGGATTGGTAAAGGAAGTAGAAAAAGAGGAGGAGGGGGCTAATCTAAGGAAAAAGTATAAGGTTTACTTTCTTGTGTAAAAACAAAGGAAATAGAAAGAGGAAAATTGGTCCCAAGGAGCTTGAACATTTAATGTTTGTTAGTAGGGTTGTGAGTGGAAAGTGAAGAAGGAAGGATAGAAGGAAGAGTTGCTTGTAGGCAGGAAAATGTTGTATCAAACAAAAGTAGGAGTTTGGTTGGAGTAGGAGATCCATGGCTAGGGACTATGGACTCCAATGTAAATCTTTTTTATAAAAAATGTGTGAAGCTTTAATGGAAATCCTACTTTAATTAGTGCATATAGTGGGTGTGTTCATGGTTGTAATTCAATGGTTTAGGGTTATGGTTAATCATACCATGACCACGAGGACAAGGTTGTGAATATAAAGGTAGTTGCTGTTTGGATCAAACAAGGTAGGATGGAATAAAATAGATTGATGTGAGTTCATTATTTAAAGAGAGAGAGAGAGAGATCATTTCCTAATTGTGACATTTCTTGGATGTCGTTCAAAGGATAGAGGGGGGAATGGCCCAGAGTAAATTGTTAGGGTGAACTAATTTTGTGCTTAACATGGGCCACTAGAGCTTGTCAACAATGGAACATTGATGTAGGATGCAATAAATGTGTCATCATCATTTTTAACACTCTTGCTCTAATTTCACAAGAAGGCATCATATTTAATCACATTATCTTGTTTCATGTACAAAATAAAACTAAGCAAATGTTGTTTCAAAACAAACTTGAATGTTTGTCCAAAATTACAATGTAGTTCCCATCTGAACCTCGCATGATTAATAATGGTTGAGAGCACAAGTTGTGCCAATTTTTCAAAATTTCCCAAAATGATGTTGGTGAGAATTTCAAACAAACTTAATGTGGCCTGCGGGGTCGTTAGGATGTCTGGCACACCTACATAAAGGCTGACTGAATGTTGGCTTTCTTCCTTCAGCTCTGCTGATGTGAAATACTCTTAAATGTTGACTCAAGTGATTGTACCTTGCATTGCAATCTGACCATCTGCTGCAATTTTCTCCAACAGCTCCTTGTTGCTGTTAGAGGAGCTCAAGTCAAGACCTGATAAAATAAACTCCATAGATGGCAAGTGGAATGAGACCTCCGAAAGCAAAAGGAAAACATAATAATGACTGCTGCCCCCATCCTTCAGGAAAGAAAAAACCCACCCAAATCCCCCTACCCACCCTCAAAATCTCCAAAAAGTGTCCCCCAAACACCCTCCCATCCCCCATTCCCATCCAAAAGTTGAAATTGTCAATTTCCTTGGAGTGTCCACCTATTTTAAGCCATTTAAAGGCGCACCCACATGTTAACCCCTTATCAACCCTTCTTTTTTCAAAACCACGTACAGTCAGGGCGACTCTACAGACCACTGCAACTCAGGGTGAAAAAAAAATTGAGTGTGAGTCATCCTGTGAAACTCCCCGTGACTTTACGGATAACTTCAGTAGAATTATCCGTTAAGTCCTGCGATTAGGGGATGAAAACGGCCAGTTTCAGCATAGTAGGGCATCAAACGTGTAACTAGGAATGAAAATTCTACAAAGCAAAATAACTGGGACCCAAACTAGTTTTTCCACCAATTCCGGTGGTAAACTGAGTTCCATGTGCCTTTTCTTTTACCTGAGCGCCTCCACTGCTGCTACATATATATTCACTGCTCCCACCTATACAATTACTATAATTACTCTCGAACTTTGTGCATTAAATGCTGAGTTTCAGCATTTCATACTGAGATTTAATAAAATTTCCCTACTTTGCGGATACCACTGCAAGAGGGGATAGGGGGTAAAAGCAGGCCTAAAGACACGGTGTCTTTAAGGATAACTCTAATATGAATATCTCAAATTTAATTGATTTTTTTTGAGAGAAACTAATTTACTAACCATGTGTGAAATCTTGTTTGGACTTCATAGTACATTAAACAAATTACCCTATTACAAAATGTGAACCTGTGATTTCTTTTCAATTTGTTTATGTTGCATCATTGGCTAACATTGCAAGAAGGATTTAGCATTCAATGGCAGTAATTTTGTTTTGTGTGTGTAATCCTTCTCTTGCTTGTTGAGTGCAAGAGCAGACCTTCTAAATCTGGTTAACCCCATGCAAAACGCCTGCTTTTTTCATGATTTTTTCCAGAATTAAAAAAAAAAACTTATATAAGGGTTGTGACACCAAATTGTTTTTGCATTTTGGAGATATGTCAGACCCCATTTTTTTGGGTGAAAACTGTCTTTTTTGGAAAGTTTTTGTCATCCTTTGCAACAAGAAATTTTGGAAATTTTGGAAAAAAAAAATTATGGTGTAAATTCAACTTTTTTTTGTTTTTTTTGAGGGATATCATCAAATTTTGGATATCATGAAATTTATTCAAATTTCCAAATATAAATTTTAATTAAAAAAACCCTGATTTGCGAGTTCAAATCTTGATATTTAAGCTAGGAGTCAAGACTAGTGTTTTTTAATTGGCAATATACTGCTGGAAGGCACTTTTAATTAGTCACTTCTTTTTGTTAAAAGAAATCTCAATCACCTAAATTTCAACTTGTGATTTGACTGAAGAGCCAGAAAGTGGCTACACTCATTATTCCATTATCATCCCTCCAGGTCACATAAATATTTTTCCCCCAAAACCCCCAAGCTATTGAGTAATTTTTTACTGAATAGACCTTGTTCAAGTTTAAGAACCTTCCATACCACACCCATGCATAAGGTTGGTTTGAAACCATATAAGAAAATTAAAGCAATTTCCCATGTTTTCTTAGTCCTTGGACACATGCAAAAATGTGCAAAATGGTTTTTGGGGCCTCAATTTCCCAGGAGGGGCAATTATGCTGGATCTTTTCCTTCCCCTTTGTTGGTCTTGCCTACCAAGGGCAAGGATATTGTCTTTAGATTCATTATAGAGTATAGTAGCTTAAGAAATTTGGTCCCTAGGTAATTATAGGTCTATTTTTATATGAGAATTTTTGAAAGATGATATTTTGATTTGTGTTGAAACTTGAGATTAGTTATAGAGTGATAATATCTTGGGGGATTTTGGTTTCTTTTAGAGGATTTTTGAAGATTATCTTTTTTCATGGTGAAATATTTGAGTTTTCATAATTCTTCTTTTGCCTTAAGATACTTTTTGATGTAAATGGCAAGGCCACAGTGTGACGCATCCCTTGTTGTCCATGCATTAGCAACAAGGCTTGATGGCACAATGACCATATGAAATCTGCATTTTTCCTTTCCCTGCATTTTTATCCACACTTCTATCCACTTCAGCCAGAAGTCCAATGGAAGGACTTGAGTTTGTTTCTCCTGTACATATGAGTTTTTCTTGATTTTAGCAACCCCCAACCTAATTTTGCTTTGTAACTCATTATTTCATATTGTTTGCTCCACCTCCAAAGCCCTAGGTCAAAACCAAGATCCTCTACAGCGCCATGGAACAATTTGAAAACCACCCGATTTGGGCCCTGGCTAGTACAAATTCTTGCCCATCTCAAAGCACTCGGAGAAAATTTGTAGTGTATGTGGAGGGCACCTTACATCCATGAATTTCCCACCTAGAAATTGAGAGGGATATTATGCCTACTTCTCAAGGGTGAGAAGGAAATTATGCCTACTTATAGGTTGTAAGAACCCTTGCACTATTGAGGAGCAGGCATAAGAACCCTCGCGTTTATACACCTGGTGATTTACATAGGTTTGGTTCATGAATTTTTTTGCCTCGCACTTTACAATATGTAAAGCCCATGGTTTGGGGACAATCCCAAAATGCAGGGCTGGACTCAGCTATCTCCTCGTCCTAGGCCCCTTATTTTCAGAATGCCCCCACCCTAGGGCTTTACCCTACATTTAAAATGCTTGAAAACTCTCTCCATTTACCAACATGTTGCAACAGTCTTGAGGAGGCTCCAATATCATAAACTTGAAAATTCTTAGAAATTATTAGGGTCCCTTGAGAGCCATCCCCTATGATAGGCTGGAACTATTAAGTCATCTAGAAGACTGCCACAGGATCATCTTCCAACTTGTCAGAAATGCCTAGCTATTTTTCAGTGCCGGACTCTTAGGCCTACTCTAGATGAGGGTCTGGGGTCCGATTTCCTCGGAACCAATTTGGACTGACTTGAAGCAAATTGAATCCTTGAGTTTGACTATACCTTTGTCCCTAGCCTATTCTTTGTTCTCCAAATCAGGAGCTCTGCTTTTAGCACTTTTTTTTGGGTCCGAACCAATTAATTTTCCCTCCAAAACGGGTGCCATGTAGGTTTAGCCTCAATTTGCCACTTTTTGGTCTTCTACCCTCGTCTAAAGGCCTTGTGACCAGTTTAGAGCTTTCGACCAACAAGATTGCTTGAATTCATTGGTCCCTGGACCTTGGACCCTTGTCTAAAGTCGCCCTTATTATATGGGTAGAGACAACTTTGCCACCCATACTATTGAAATGTGATCAACCATGTGCATCTAGATGCACTTCTCCTTTTTTTCCAAATTAAACTTGTCTTTAATTGTCGCCCAAGAATGGATGTGTTTTCATCCTACTCATTTTCATCCCACATGACCACCATCTTGTTTGTTATGTATGGGAATTAAGTGAAACATATCTAACAAGGAATGAAGATGAGTGAGGTAGCTTGTGCCTAACATGAGATGATTGCTTAAGTAACAAACTTTGTACTATGGAACATGCCCAATAGGGCCCCTTCCCACCAAGAATGACAGAGGCTCAATAGTGTGAATTGTCACTCCATTAGGTGGTAGTGGGTTCTTCTTAGCCTTGTTCCAAAGCATAACCAATTTCTTGGTTGCTTGTGGTTGTTGTAGTGTGCCACAAAGTTCATTGGGAGAGCTATGTAGATGTGCAATGGTCTTCCTTGAGAAGTGCCTTCCTCTTCCAAGCTTTGCTTCCTTGAGAAACAACACTATGGAGGTGTCATCCTATCTATGGCCATGAATCTTTTTCTCCTAATGGGGGAAGTGTTTAACTTGATGGTGAAAGAAGTAAAGACATTGGGGGCTATAAAGCAATTTCACTTTTGGGAGGTTTACAACAATAGACCATATCTTAATATGTGGATAACATTAACATCTAATCCAAAGGAAATGAAAGTAACCTCCAAAAAGTGGTCTAACTGTTCAAAAACTTCATATTTGTAAATGGGATTGAAGCAAATTAGGAAAAGTCCATGACTTTATTGTGCAAATGGGTGTTGCTTTCTTTGGAGCTCTATGAATCAAACCTCAAAACCTCTAATTCAAGTTAAGGAGATGCAAACTTTCTAGTCAAAAGAAATGAACCCTTGACTTAAATTGGGCGTTGGTCAATAGTCATGTGTCTTATTTTGGGTTTAAAATTTGGGGTTAAATTATGAATGCTTGGAAAAAGATGGTGGATAGGCTTTAGTTTAGTCCCCCACAATGGACATATTCCAAAAAGATTGTAAACGTATGGTGGATGAAGACCTAATGGAAAGTGTTTCATTCTACCAAATGTAAACGACAACAAGAAAGTAGTTAGTTGATAATTACTATTCTTCTTGTGTGGATATGAGTGTGTGGAGTTGTTTGTTGCAGTTTAATGGTTCTAGAAGACTTGTGGTGTGCATTTGTGTGATTAATGTCAAGATGATGGATTTGCTGCGATTTTGTTTGTGTTCCTTCAATGGTTTTTAGTGATGGTGAGCTTAGTGGAAATGCTTTGATGGTTGATTTTGAAGAGGGTTTGTCAACAAAGACCATAAAAAAATGAGCTTTTGGAAAGCTAACCACCTTTTTTTTGTTTTGAACTTTGGGTTTGTGTTTGAAAACATTTGCTAGTAATTTAGGTAGGAGCTTTGTGTGCTTGGTTGGGAAGAATGCCCTTAAGCACTAGATATGTAATTTCTATCTCCAATATTTGTTTCACTACATACTATAATTAGATAACAATAAAATGAATAAAAATCATGAATAACGATAAATAGAAATGGTGGAGGTGATGACAATCCATAGGGGGCAATTTAGGCTGGTCCAAATAAAACATCAATTCAAAGTTATGAAAGGAATTCTAAAAAAATTGCATTTAGGGAAGTGATACTTAATTCATTAAGAACTATGGGGATGCCATTTTGGCATTTTCTAAGCACATGAATTTTAAGGTTAATCTGTTTAGGATGTCTTTTTTCAATTGGTTCTTATCAAAAGTATTTGAATGAATATATGGGTAAAACAAGGTGTTAATTGTGACTGATGTTAAATGAAACCATGGTAGCCAACAAAAAGTAGTCTGGAAAGATTTGATCCACCATTTCCATTTTTCCATCATGATTAGAAATTCAATGCATGTAGTATACATAAAATAACGAGAAGTTTTTGGTCATTGTAATTTGTAATAAAAAAACAATGTGTAAACAAATTTCCAGTGAGATGTTTCTTGAATTGAATGGGAGACAAGATTAATTTGAAGGTTTGATGCATGATTCACATGTTTGCTCATTGTATGATATGGGAAATTGAAAGGTGAGAACAACCTTTTTTTTTTGTTACAATCAAACCTAACCCCATATATCCTTACTATATATTCAATGAAAGTTTACATGTTTAGTTTTGGAAGAGTCCATAAATCTTGTCAAGTTTGGCCATTATTTAATGACCTCCAATATGTTGGTTGTCCCAAGAGTACATTACACTTCCTTCAAATCTTAAGGGTTTTTCCACATCCAAATCTAATTTTAAAAACCTTCCACAATAAATTTCTTTTTTAGAAATTAACCTCCCACAACATGATGACTTGTTTGTAGCCTTCTCCACCATGTTTAAGTCATCACAAAGCACCCAAATACAATTTTTAAAGATCTTTAGTTTCACCATCTCCCACAAGTTGTTTATTTTTAATGGCTTATTCAAAGCATACACATCAATAATGCTCCAAACACCACATGGCAACCCTCACATCTTGGGCATTTGAACCATGTTGCCCCTTATAATCTTATATTTTGCTATGAAAGTATCCCATTTGGGATTCATTAAAATACAAATTCCACCTTTACCAATCTTACTTTCCTAGAATTCAAATTTGTATCCATCTTCAACTTTTGTTATCCATATCCTAGCCCATAGCCATAGTTGTTTCCTTATGTTTGTTGCCCTATCATCACATGAACTTGTGCTCTTGAAAGCAAATGAAACCTAGTTGAAAAAAAATTCTTTGAAAAAAATTGCAAAGTTTATGTGCTTCCCTTTCCATGTTCAATCCTTTTATGTTGTATATCCTTTTCAAAAATCTAATTTTGGGTTTTATTCTTTTCATTCGCATGAGTTGGCCACATATTAAAGATAAATTTTTGTTTTGGTTTAGTTTGCAAAGTTGTTGTGAAGGTCCAAAGAAGTTCTATTCTTTTCACTTGCATGGATGCATCACATGTACAAAAAATATATATATATTTTTCTTGTTTTTTAATTTGATCAAGTTTTTCATGAATTCATTGCTTTTCCTTCATGGCCATTTGTTTTCCTTTGTTTTCTTATTACTTCTTCTTTGGCTATGAAGAGACAAGAAAGTTGCACCCAAAATGTAAGAAGAAATTGTCTTTTGCATGAATATTTATAAAGAAGTTTTAGATTTTTCACTTAGATGAGTGCCAATTAGTGCACTTAAGGTCCAAGGGGTAGGATTCAATGAAATTGAGCATTCCCATTGGTCAAGGGCTTTAGATTGGTCCCAAGGCCTTTAAACAAGGGTCCATGACCAAGACGA
>Ga0209208_10007629_pt1 | contig 14602 bp, 13 predicted proteins | sample S1TSphfallax_3_FD_187694 | JGI IMG/M metagenome (GOLD analysis project Ga0209208, IMG submission 187694) | Host-associated microbial communities from peat moss isolated from Minnesota, USA - S1T2_Fd - Sphagnum fallax MG (SPAdes) (version 2) | ecosystem: Host-associated > Plants > Peat moss >...
ACTTAAGGGAATTTTGGGTTCCTTAAACCCTATTAGTTAGAACCTAAACATTTGGTTGCTTGGGGCCACTTTTGTGGCACAACACATTAGATTAGACATTGGTTCCTTTGGGAAAGCCGTTCTAAAAATAACTAAAGGCTTGTCATGTAGAATCATTTTTAAACATTGAACAGGTTTAATAGTTATTAGGGTATAAAGTTAAGTTTTAACACTTATTTGAGTTCAAGAGGTTTAAGGATTTCATAGTAGGGTTTAAGCTTAAGTTCTACCTATTAGGGTTCCTTAAACCCTAAATGGTAGAACTTATACCTTTGATTGCTTGGTACTATTTTGTTACATCTTAAGTTAGATTAGACATTGAGTTGTTGGGGAAAAGCCTTTTTGAAACTACGAAAGGCTTGTCATTATGCAAATTGCACACCTAGCATCCTTTCTAAACAAGGTTGGCAATTATATACATTATTCAAAATCTCAATAAACTTGTAATTTTAATGTTTTTTTTTCGGTTGTTTTGTTCTTGGGTGCACCCTAATTTTGGAGCAATGTTTTTTTCTCAATTTGTGATGTAACAAAAAAGGCAATCATTTATAAGAAGATCTAAACTAATTTGTCTACCAACCAAATAGCAAAAATAAAAGATTTATGGGTACCCATTACAAAAATTTCTCAACTTTATTTCTATTATTTGGGATGTGAGGGAATTGGAGCTATTTTTTCCCCCACAAAAGATCTTTGTATATAGGTTGAAAGTTAAAATTGAATTTTTTGGTATACAAAATTATGAAAACTTGCCAAGAAAATATCATTATTTTGGAGTGCAATATTTTGTTATTCATCCAAGTGATATGGTAAGAGAAGTTTCATTAATGACTTGCATAATATGTTTTGCATGACATACAACATTTATATATGGGTTTGGGTCAATAAATCTATACATGATTTAGTGCTTGTAAAAACCATCACATAGTAAAATGATTATTTGTGATTGGTCCGTTATAATGATTGGCCTAGGTGGTTGATATAGATAGTTTATAACTTTATATTGTCCCATTTCCCATGTTTGTGGGTGAGGATTGAAACACAACACATCATATTGGATATGATAATTATTGTTATAGGCATGAATATAGGGAATGGGTGTTGTTTTAAGTTCATGTAAGATCAAATATGTAAATTTGATGTGAATAGAAACTTATGAGCTTATGTAAATAACATGAATTGTGACCTACATTGTGCAATGTGTCAAGGGAGGCATCAAGGTAGGGTGGAATAAATAAGGACTTCACATTAGTCTTCGAAAAGTACACAACAATAGAGACTAAATTGTTTCAAACCAAAGAATTTTTTTCTAGGCATATAAGATGTTTAGCAACACTAGGTTATGGATGAAACCTAAAAACCACATTTATGATGCAAATCCAACCAAGATGCAAATTTTAAAAAAACAAAACAATAGATTAATACATCAAAGACCCTACAAAGCCAAATATAAAAAGTCTTCCCACATTAGCATGGTAGTTTTTGAACAACCTTCGAAGTTACATGGCTTCACTAGAGGGAAAATGAAGGTTTTTTTCAAGAAAGCTTTACAACTATCAAAGATTTCCAACAACGATGGTTGTTTTTGACCTTTATTTAATGCATTCTCATAATACTACAAGTTTTAACATTGGAGTTTTCATGTTAACCTTCTTTCTTTTGACACTATAATATCAAAAATTCAAAGAATTAATTTTTGGCTAACTACAACTAAAACACATTTGCATTTCTAATTAACATCGTAATGTTGAAAGTTGGTAATGTCATCCATAGGCCTCCTCTTCCCACCCATGGAAGGGCCCTTAGGCCCTTAGTAGCTTAATCAAATTCATCTATGGTTAAACAATTATCTATTAAATCTTGGAACTTTTCTTCAAACAATGTTCCAAAATCATCCAATAAATTTGCTAAATGATTTCTAATTTTTTTTAATTTGAAGTATTCATAACCAATTAAGGATAATCATGCCAATTTTTCACAAATGAAACAAGCTTATTAGGGTGTAAACACACTATGGGTGGGCCATGTTTCACCACTTTTCACCCTCAAAAATGATGTATAACAAGCATACTAGGTATGCAGTAAGTTGCAATCTTATGGCATTTTTTGAAAATCCTAAACATAAGAAAAAACTCTAGAATGTTCATAACATTTTGGAACCAAAAATTCATTTTGAATCAAAGTTAAGCTTGATTCAATGATTGGATGAAAAAGATTGGATAAAATCAATGTGTATAAAATATATGATGTACATTTTTTGAACATGTATAGGGCTTCACATTTGTGGTTCAGTACACATTACCAAACCAAAGAAAAATGAAAAATAATAGGAAACCCAATTATAAATCTCCTTCTTTTTCTTGAGGTAATGGTTTCTTCCCAAAAATAAGAATTTATTATGCATTTATTGTTCAAAAAATGCAAAAAACACATTTTTGAATGGATTTTCAACCAAAATTTGTAAACTTCTAAATGGTCCTAAATTTAGTTGGTGTCTATCAATATCATTCACCACAAAAAAATAATTATGAAACTCTATTCATAACTTTAATTCTAAAATGTATATGTAATTTTTCATATTTTATGACGTATTTATTTTGACACAAATATATTTCACGTGTTCAAGTTTATAAATGTCTATTGGATTTATTTTTTTTAAACTAGTTTAAAATTAAAGCTAATGCAATATACTTGAAATGGCAGGTCATGGTAGCTAGTCACTGCCATTCATGATGAAGGTGATGGTTTGTCACTTTGTGAGCGACTTTCATGAAGTTATGACTACATTCATTGTCGTGTTACCTTTAATTGTTGTTGTGGAGATTTATCTTCAACTTCATCGATCTCATCTCTTGAAATGGGCTGAAATAATCCAAGATGTGATGTCCACATGTACCCAAAAAAACCAAATGCAAAATTTTATGTGTTTGTAACCACAATTTTTAGGAGGCGTAATGTACTTTCACCCATCAAGATTATGGGTCCCAAGTTGACAACAACATAAGACATTCCCGCAAGTGAAAAAGTTCATTCAATTTTAATTTGGTTATCTAAAGTCCCTCAAATTTGCTTAAAGCCAAAAAACCAATTGTTGGAAAATGACTTTCATTTTCCTTCCACCATTGATAAGGATTCAATTCATGTATCATGCAATGGGGTTGTAAATTGAAAAAACAAAGCAACTTTTGCTTTAACATCCAATCATTTAATTCAATCACCAAACTAATGTATTAATTGACTATGGTTAATGAATTCTTTTACAATAATAAGTCATAAAAAGTTACAAACATAATATGAAAATAGTCACTTACTTGTACAATTATAATATGCCTTTCATTATATCCAACACCAAACACAACATCATTATCATAAACATCTTATGAATCCAATTCTCCATCAACATCAAATCCACTTCATGAGACATGATTCAATTGTAACCAAAAGAAACAATATTCAAAACTTAAAAAAAAAAAAAAAAAAAAAAAAAAAAAAAAAAAAAAAAAAAAAAAAAAAACCAACTATATGTTGGAACCAACAACAAAACTTAAAATTATTTTACTGACTTGAAAATAACAACGATAGGTGCCAACAATGAATACCCAAACTTTATTCCAAGTCTAGAGTTTAAGAGTGTGATCCTAATCTTGTTGTGGCAATTATTTTAGCATAAATGAATTGAATAACATTTTACATTCATTAAAATGATTACACTACTATAATTCATGGTTTTTTTAATTGGTTTTTATAGTAAAAAAAATACCCAAAATGACATGTGTAAAAAAAACCACCTTACGAAATTTAAACAAGTTGATTTGGACTTGCCAACATGACTAGGTAGTCAATTTGGACCTTATCATTTTGACTAGTAGTGTGATTAATAGATTGATTATCTATTTGATTACTAGACTGTGGACCATTTTACTAGGTCAAATTTGCACCTAAATTTAAATTAGTTTTCATTATTATTTTAAAAATTAATAGGTAGGTATGTAGTAAATAAGTCTAAGTAAGTCAAAAAAAGGCATTTATATAAGTAGGTGCTAGCCTAACCTACCTAACATAGTTTAACCTAACCTACTTAATTTAACATCATTATTTAGTTTAACATACCTACCTTGACCACTAAACATGCACATATGTTATAAGTATAAATAATTGAACCCCAAACTTTCACAATGATAAACCAAATCCTTACCAATGGACTACACCATAAAAAATGTTCACTTGTTGTCAATTTTTTTTTTTCACATCATTAAACATAATGGTTAAACCTAGCAACTAATGGCTAAAACTAAGCTAAACATAATAGCTAAATTAAACTTATTGATTAAATCTAATGGCCAAATATATTGGTTAAACTTAATTAATTAACCTAGTTGTTAAATTTCATAGCTAAAGTTTCGTTAACTTGATAGTTAAACATAATGACCAAACTTTAACTAAATCTAGTGGTTAAACATAATAGCTAAACCTAGTTGGTAAATCTAAAGGCTAAATTTCATAGCTAAACTTTAGCTAAACCTAGTGATTAAATTTAGTGTTTAAAATTAGTGCCTAAACTTCATGGTTAAACTTTGGTTAAACCTAATGGTTAAATCTCAAAACTAAACATATAAGTAAACTTTGGTTAAACCTAATGGTTAAACACAATACTAACCAAGTTGATAAACATAATGGCTAAAATTTGGCTAGACATAGCGACTAAACTTTGGTTATACCTAATGGCTAAACAATAGGGTTTAACCATTATGTAGATTTAGGGTTTAATGGTTAAACATAATGATTAAACTTAAGAAAAACATAGTGGCTAAATTTAAATTGAACCTAATGAGTAAACATAATTATTAAACCTAAGTTACACCTAGTGGCTAAACTTAGACTATACCTAATGACCAAATCTAAACAATTAAAATATGTTAACTTAAGTCAATGGCAACTTATGCACCCCTCCCCATGTAGTTTGAACAAACCTACACACCCCTCTCCTACAATCTTGGGTACAAAGTGTAAACATATTTTGTCATAATAAAGTTCCTTGTAATATTCACAACAACAAAAACATCATCACACCATTGTAAAACAAGGTTGTAGCAAGGTTGTAGTAGAAGTCATTGCAAAATTGCAATAAAGGTTGTTACAAAAACACAACATAGACAACATGGAAATGGTGACAAGGTTGCATACAACAATGATGATCAACCATTTGAGGTGTGAAGTACGTTTCACAATTGCATCCCCCTTTTTGATTCATAGATTTGGAAATTCAATGCGCATGCAAACAAAATGAAAAGAAAATAGTTTTAAAATAATGTGAAGAACATGATAAATTTAAATCCATGCAAATACACAAGTATTCCTGAAGTTGGAAATGATAGTTTTATTCAATTGCTTGCAAATTCAAAAAACAACAAATGAAGAAAAACAAAAGGAAAGTACAAGGCTCTAATTACATTACATTAAATGAAGTAAAATCACTAAGAAAACCAAGCAACCCAACTAGGGGCATCAAAAAGTTGTATCCCTATTCCAAGCCAAAAAATATGAACATATAATTTCATTAAACATGGTCAATTTTAGGGATTACATTGAAAGTGTAATCATGGAATCGAAAAAGATCTTCATAGTTGTGATGCGATTTGGCCAAAGGATACATATGAGGATTGATCCTTGCTTATAAGGATAAATGGTCACCATTTATGGTGATTACAAAATAATCTAGAATGACATGGCAAAAATGAATCATAATGAAAATTATTGGAACATCTCTCCTTTAGATAAACTAACATTGAGTTTGCCAAGAATATTCAACAAATCAATCTATGAGATGATCGATGCCATTTTGAACAATAAAACCATTTTCAAACCATTACACTCCTAAGATTCCAAGGACCCAAATGGCAACATTTACACCCCCACTCTTGTTTGTCAAAAAGCTAAAAGTGTCATGCAAGATCAAGGTTCTCCCATGCATGAAAACCCAACTCCTCTCCTCATGACTTGAATCCACTTTTATATAATTGTTTTGAACCTAATTGTTTTGAACCATGTTACAATTGTGTCCAATGTTAAAAACATTTACACAACAAAAACTAATTTTGCAACACCCAAAATTCAGATACATCATAATGATTTACATGATGATCCTCCACTTTAGAACCCCATCATTCTTGAAGTAATCACTAATGCAATAATAAATAAAGCGATGATAACACAAAATGTTGCAAGTTCATTATAACCTTGGAATGCAATCAAAAAGATTTTGTCCACCAAAAGCAAACAATAATGGAATTAGTGTAAAAATAATATCCTTAACACCATTTGAAGATTATACCCAATTAGTTGCATGTGGTCAACATGTTGATAATATAGGTGGCATAAAAAGGATTATGTTGCCCATTAGAATTTGGCAAAATTAACAAAGAAGAGTTTTTAAACCCTTGTTGATTCTATAGACCATATTCATTTGGTGAACCTATAGATTGAGGGAAAACAAATGAAAGTTTTTTAAAAAAACTATTTGGGACTAATTGGTGTACTTTTGACGCCAAGATGAAAATATGAATCACATTCAAATGAAAATGGTGATTTGATTATAAAACTAACACAAATGATGGGTTAAACAATTTTTTGTATGAAACAATTAGTTGATACTTGCACCACCTCTAAACATGGCAAATTGGACATAGAAGGAAAATTGATCATATTCATGGAGATGTTGAAACTAATCCTACTCATGGAGATGTAGATGAATTCAATTTGTATATCCTCTAATTTAAAACTATAAACATTAGTAGAGGTGATGACATTTGAAACTTGAGATTCCATATCATACCTATGGATTCAAAAATTGTTGTTGTAAACATCAAACTAGATTGTGATGACTATCATAATACTCATGGAGATGCATTTTGAATTCATTTTAGGTTCTCTAATATGAAAACATAAACACCAATAGATGTGATGACATTTGAAACTTTAAGATTCCAAATGATATTTATAGATTCAAAAATTGTTGTTACAAATTCAAACCAAATTGTAATAACAATTGTATTCATAGAAATGCAAAATGGATTTGAATTCAAATCCTATGATCAAAAAGTGTAGACATTAGTAGATGTGATGATAATTGAAATTTTAAAAGTTTAAATCATATGTTTAGATCATATGTTCAAATTGTCAATATAGACATCATACCAAATTGCATTGATGCAAGTTAAATTTCTAGATTCCTTCATTGATGTTTGCCTAAATGTTCTTGTCATTATCTCACCACATGTTGTACCTTTTGAATTAATAGGTAGTTGATGTAGATTCAACCTTTAGTCATCTTATGTTGCCTTTGGTTGAAGAAAATGTAGGAACATTTAAATCTTAAATTATTTCCACCCAAAAATCAAATTGTGAAGAAGACAACAACACATGAACACATCTAAAACCAAAGTGATATCAAAGCTAGTTTTGTATTTGAAATCTTTCAAAAAAATTGTTTCAAATTGCCAAAGGCATTTCCCACGATAGAATGCCCATTTTTGTGTTTTTCATTATATAGAAGTTCAAGCATGGAATGTTCTTAACCTTCCTTGTGAAATGTCGTAATCCAAGTGAGCAAGAAGGTAAGGAGGAAAACCTTCTTCACCACCTCACACCCAACTAAAAAACCCTTTATGTTAAACTTGCTTGTATAACCCAAATTTTTGTAGAACTTGAGAGTTGTTCATATTTCTAAGCAAACCAACATAGAAATCAAGAAAACGCTTCCTAACAACCATAACTACTTATGCCACACTTAAATACCTTACTATCTCATGATAAAAGTGATTGGGTTTAACATAGAAATGTGCATATCATATATGGCACCATGCACATTCAATAAGTTATGCCAATCCTTGAATTCTAGCATCATAACCCCCATTGGCCATGAAATTAGGTTTTAAACAAAATGTTGATAGCTCTAACAACTTTTGTATAAACCAAACCAACAATCAATTTGTGAGTTACAAATAATTCATTAGAAGTCAATAAGTTTTATTCATGAAACAACTTTGTAAATTCCATGTAATCAACCCAAACCTTTACATGGATTGGAAGATGGTACCATATGTCTTTTTTTGCAATCAATGAACTCAACTTGTTGGCTATGTTGAATAAGGTGTTTTTTGACATCTTGAAGTGATGAAATCATTATTCATGATTGCATTCTATCAACATAAACATAAAGAAACATGTAATTATTGCTGGTTTGACCCAATAGAACCTAAATCAGACCCCATTTCAACCAAATTCCATGTTAGTTGCAAATTTTGCAAATCAACTCTTGCAACTGGGTTAGGAACATTGCTACTATCGTACCTTAAACTCATGTTTGGCATTTTCTATCAAAATAATAATCTTTTTGAAAAAGAATATTCGGCACTTGATTTTGTAATATTTTTAATTTTCATTTAAAAAATTATTTTGGCAAGATGAATGAAACATCACAATTCTTGAATTAGTTAAAAATACATCCAATCTTCAAAAATGCATGTTCTCTCATGTTTTCTTTGTATCTTTCTTTGTGTGCAAAAGGTAGGTATTTTCAAGTTTTATAAATAGTTTTAATGCTAGAAGTGAAAGCTTCACTTGATTTTATTTTCCAATTTGATAGCAGATTCCTATAATGACATTTTATTTGATTTAATACAACATGTCTTTTCATTTACACACATACCTGAACTTGCACACTTTTCTAAAATGTTTCCATAATGTAAGAATCATCATACTTGCATCTTAGAGATACCATGTAGGTACATCCAAATTTACATTTGAGATAGGTAGGTATCATAGATGTGCAAAGGAAATGGCAACAACCAAACAACAAAAAATGATAGATTCTATGTTTTGTAGAATGGACAAAAAGGGGATGTTGTTAGTTGTAGCACATGAAGTCCAAGCCCTTTCAAATGAAATACAATTGCAAATTCAAGAAAAGGAGACAACACCCCCACCTTTCAAGAGACATGTTGGAAGGCCTCAAAAACCAATGCAAACAACATTGATTTTATAAAGGGAAATCAAGAAAGAGATCATGATGATGCAAGCAACTCAAAATCAACAAGGAAAAGGAAAAGAGGTGCTTACACAAATTAGTTTGCACCACACTTTTGGCCTTCAATTCTTGCAACCGTGAAAAAACATGGTGATCTCACATGTGTGCTCCACTACTTGAAGACATTTCATCGAAAGCCAAGAGAAGTTAATGGTCCATATGGAGAAATTGAATAGAGGGTCTTTGTATGAATGGTTCACCCCAAGAGGGGAGTTAAAACCGCATGTGAAAGTTGTAGAAAAAAAGATAACTTCCATTACTATAGAAAAACACTTCTCAATTCTTGAAACAAGACTAGAACTGAAAGATGAGTTGATTACCTTGTTGAAAAACATGCATGCTGCTAGACAAGGTCTTTTTACACCTATTATACAACCAATCATTAAAGGGATCTTTGAAAGTAAAACACATGAACTCTTAAAGGACTTTACAAAATCAGGAAGCTTTAAAGTTTCTTTAAAGTGGACAAAAGATTTCATGAAGTATCACTTGAATTGGTTTTACTGAGCATCCACAACAATAACAAGGAAATTACCATCAACATGGGAAGCAAAAGGGACATCTATGGCACACCAAGTTGCTTACCTTGTCAAAATGTACAACATACCTCCATGTTTAATTGTCAATGCAAATAAAATTGGAGTTCACCTTGTACCCACTGGAGGGGATCAAACATGGGAAAGAAAAGGAGCTAAACACATTCAAGTTTCAGGGATAGAAGACAAAAGACAAATTGTAACAATTGTATGATCTTTAGTAGATGGGTCAATGTTACCTTTGCAAGTTGTGTTCCAAGGCACAACAAATCAGGCGCTCCCACCCATGAATGAAAGAAGAAAAAATTGTCTCTCAAGTGGTTTTCATCTTACATACAACTCCAATCATTGGTCTAATTTGGAAACCACTCAAGAGTTTGTTGAACACATCCTCATGCCCTATTGAAAAGTTCAAATGGAGAAACTTGCTTCACTAGAAGAACAAAATATGGTTTGGTTGATTGATTGTTGGTTAGTTCACAAAAACAAAAAAATTCTAGATTGGATGAAGTTGAAGTTTCCAAAATTGCGTGTCATTTTCATTCTAGCAAATTTCATTGGCATACTTCAACTTGCTAATGTCATCCTACAATGCCCATTCAAACATGCGTTCAAGAGATAATTTCATTATTGGACCTACTCAATAATCATAAACCAAATAAAAAAAGGTGAAAATCTTAAAGTTGATTTTTGAATGTCAATTATGAAACCAAACCTATGGGCATGGTTGTTTCATGCATGGATTCATGTAAAAAACATGAATGAAATGATTTGCAAAGGTTGGGAGAAAATAAGATTACTAAGGAGCTTTAACATGTAATTTCAACTTGAAGCTATGGAGGTCAATGCTATTACACCTCTCTTTTCATTTACTTTTAATTTAGAATTTAAACAACACAAAGAAGAAGTAGATGCCATAGATCCAAAGGATTCCATTCTTGAAATCATGCATAACTATTTGAATGTTTAGATTGTTGGTATTTGATCATAGGATCTTCAAATCATCCTCCCTAGATTTGAACGTGAGAAATGGAATTTGACATGTGAAAAAATTTAACCTTCACATATTAACATGTAGGACCATGTGTTGGACAAAGAAATCATGGTGGACCTACAATCTATGCACTTTCTACTATTGTTGAAAAAATTGTTTCCATCATCATCGTTATATGTGTCGTCACTGCCTTCATCATTTTCATGGGCTTCTACTTCATTTGGTCTTTCATCAGTAACCAACTTTATTTTTATACTAATTGCATTGATAACGAGGAACATTACTAGTATATGTCTAAAGAAAAGTGGTTGTACTTAGTTGCATAGGTATAGGTATACACTAGTCAATAGATGACTATTGAAAATTGGTAAAAAGACAAGAAGACATCATTTACCTTGTTTGAAAAATTTGTCTATGTTGAAATCCACTTGTCTCAAACTCATGTTCAATGTTCATTAATTCATTATTGGAGCAATCAAAATTTTTGAAATTATTAACAATAATATGTTGAAATTCAATAAAATTAAAACTATTCAATGCCAAAAATCAAGCAAAATGTACAATTTTGAGGCCACTATTTTGGTAGTCTTTTTTTCTTTTGGCTTGATCGTGAAACTTTTCAACTAGCTTTCTTTCAAGCTCCGTTCGTACATTGTGTGGTTATATGTTTCTTCCATGTGGAATGTTTTACAAGTCCTCCATCAGGATGATACATTTGCATAATGACGAAAGAGGAGCTAGTGAGGTGGAGGAGGAAGTGTTGTTGACCATGGTATTGGTGGTTGCGAAGAAGAAAAAATTGTTGGTTTCGAACATGAATGGACTATTGGTGGCTATTTACCATAAGCAACAAGCCTTACCTCCTAAACCTCATCACATGAAATTCAACAACTTCTACAGTAACATTTTGTTGCACTTGTTCTTTTCCATTGTGGTTGTTTTTTTTTCCCTTTTTTGTGGAAAGATTTGTGTGTTTGGTTTGTTTACAATTGTTGGTTACTTTTTGTTATGGCTTTCTAGTAGTTAATTACAATGTAGCAATGGTGGTAGTTTGTAGTTAATTTTCCATTGAGAAGGAAAAGGGTTCATGACTATTTTTGTGTGGCATTCAGAGAAATAGCAGGTGAGGCTGAAGGTTGTGGGTTCTTTGAAGATGAAGTTGCGGATGTTGGAGATGGCCAAACTCGATATATGCAATAATCATCTGGTTAGAGCTTGCACAACAACACAAGTTGTTAATACTTTCCATTGACTAATAATGTCCATAGTAAAATCACATTTCTTGAAGCGGTAACAATGGAATCTCCACTACCAAACCAAGTATTACTAATATGTTATGGCGTCGAACATTGGAGCAAAACCTTCGGGAGCTACACAAGGGTTAAAAAGAGCCCATGACGATGATACCCTTTTTATAGCAACAGCAACGCCACCATTCCAACAACATCCAAGAGTCCAAACCCTAGTAATAGCAAAATAGCGAAGAGGAGGAAGCTCTTCTTACTCATCTCGAAGCCCCAAAACATTAGCTGAAATGTGTTGTAGCTCTGAATGACACAAAACCTTCAAATGGTTGGGTGCAATAGTGACAACAAGTAGTGGGTGCAACAAAGAACAATGGGTGTAGCAATAGTGGTAGGTAGTCCAAGTGCAACAACAGTAATAGGCAGTAGTCTAGGTAAAGTAGCAGTAGCAGGTAGTCCAGGTGTAGCAATAGCAACAAGCAATGTTGTTGATAAACAATGTTATTGTTGTTGTTGGTGGAGTTTGTGTTCAAAGTTTTGAGACATCGTCATCATGAAGAATAATTAGACTTGGATGTGTGATTAATGTCAAGGTTGGGATTTCAATAGATGATGGAATTGGAAGTTTTGGGTCATGGAACATGGAGATGACAATTACATTCAGAAGCAAGTTTGTGCACATAAGCTCAGTAATTCTTGCTACCAAAGCCCTTACTTTTATAAGGTATGCAGACTAAGATATTAAAGTAAGCATCTGAAGGTTATTATTGCAACCTATTTACTAGTTGTTAGCATTAGATTCATTCTTGTATCATAAAATGTTTTGTCCCTTTGTGATGCCCTTGCTTGATTGTCAAGATTTTAATTGGTCCAAAAATTTATTATCAAACTTTTGATTGAGATTGCCAGTTTTATTGTTAATTATAATCGGTTGAATATGGTGGATTAAGTTTTTCTCAAACATGATGCATGCAAAATTGGAACAAATGGATGTGACACTGCGGATTGTTCCTTTAGAAGGGTTTTCTCCTACCAAATGGGTCTCTTCATTGATGTATCATAAAATGTTTTGTCCCTTTGTGATGCCCTTGCTTGATTGTCAAGATTTTAATTGGTCCAAAAAATTAGTATCAAACTTTTGATCGAGATTGCCAGTTTTATTGTTAATTATAATCGGTTGAATATGGTGAATTAAGTTTTTCTCAAACAGGATGCAAGAATTGGAACAAATGGATGTGACACTGCGGATTGTTCCTTTAGAAGGGTTTTCTCCTACCAAATGGGTCTTTTCATTGTTGAAGTAGGTTTACACCTACTAGTCCTTGTTGGTAGCAAAGTTTGCATTGTTATATTTGGATCTTCCTTCTACTATTCTCCTTGCAAATGTTGTACAACCCTTAATAGATGCAACTTGTTCCTACTTAGCTTTTTGGTATAAATATATCACAAGGTAGGGTTTTTTTATTTACCATGACTACTTTGGTTGGAAGAATGATGTAGGGTTGTCAAGTGTGTCATGGATGTCACAAAACCATATGATTTAAAAGTTGTTGATTAGAGTTGTAGCGAGGTTTGAGGGTTATATGTTGATAGGTACTCTACTGTGATGGGATGGAGGCATGTACTTGTGCAACCAAATACAACCACTTTTCCTTAGACATATGTCAATGCAATTAGTATACAAGTAGAATTGGTTGCTGATGAAAGACCAAATGAAGCAAAAGCTAGTGAAAATGATGAAGGCAATGATGATACGTATAATACCAATGATGACCTAAACCCAACATTTGTGTCTACCACCAAATGTTGAAAAAAAATCATCAAAGATGACTAATTTCCTCCCAATTTGTTGCAATGTTTCAATGAGGAAAACAATAATTACTAATGCAACAAACAATTCTCCAATCTCCATGACAAGTTGTGAACACCAAATTGAAGTACGCCACAACACAAAAACAAAAATGTGACACAAAGTTTTACATTATACAAAAATAAAAATAAATCAAAGGTTGAAAAAAAAAACAAACAAGAGGCAACAAAAGAAAAAATAACATAGAGATTGAAGAACGCACAAATAGAAAATAAAATAAAATTGAATACACCTAAATAGAGTGCACATGAATAGGATTGTTGTGTACACCATGAAGAGCAAACTTGTGTGAAAGATACAAACAAGAAAAAAAACATTTAAAAGAAACAATAGTGGGAAAAAAAAATGTTATGTGTATTGTAAAGAGTATATTGTCATGTTGAAGAGAAGACCATTGTGTGTTCAAAACAAGTTATGCAAGAGCAAAGAAACAACAAGAACATAAAAATAAAAATAAAAGTTTGCAACATTACACGAGCATTGTTGAAGATGGAGAGGCAACATGCACTCTCAAAACAAGGTTTGAAAAGAAGATGAAGAGAAATGAAAAGATGGGGAAGCCCAAGAAAGGATGTAGAGCATGCTTGATGATTTAAAAAAAAAGATATGTACCTTTGAACTCCAATGTGAATCAAAGTGGTTGAAAGTGGTTGAAAGCTTTGTACCTTTGATGGAATATTGTTTGTAACATCCTTGATGTGAACCAAAAGCATGCCCCCAAAAAAATAAAATAAATCAAGTTAAGTTAATGTTAACAATGGTGTTTCTATCACCATGTGACTATCAATCTAAATTTAAGGTAAAAACTTAAATTGGACCTACCTCTAAATGTGG
>Ga0209208_10007630_pt1 | contig 14602 bp, 17 predicted proteins | sample S1TSphfallax_3_FD_187694 | JGI IMG/M metagenome (GOLD analysis project Ga0209208, IMG submission 187694) | Host-associated microbial communities from peat moss isolated from Minnesota, USA - S1T2_Fd - Sphagnum fallax MG (SPAdes) (version 2) | ecosystem: Host-associated > Plants > Peat moss >...
CGAAGCCATGCCGGCCGATAGCTACTCCTTTAAAGCCACCGACCCGGAGATGAGTTTTGGCGGCCAGATGAACCACATCGCCGCCGCCGACTATAACTATTGCTCAGCCGCCTTCGGCGAAAAAAATCCGATGTCCAAACCAGCTGACGACACCAAACCCACCGCCATCAAGGACATCACCGCCGCCTTCGATTACTGCATTTCCGGCATCCAGAAAATGACCGATGCCGATCTGGAAAAAACCACAACCCGCAACGGCACAACCGTTTCGAAGTTCGAACTGCTCTGGGGCGGTTTCACCCACACCGCCCACCATCGCGGCCAGGCCGAAGTCTATCTGCGCCTGAAAGGCATCACGCCGCCAGCCTACAAATTCTGACAGAGTAACTTAAGTGCCTTAGCAGCCTCCAACAGTCGGAGGTTGAAATGAAACACATAGTCACTACTTTCTGCTGCGGCGCGGCGGTCGGTCTCGGGATCGCCGCGTTCGCCGCTTCTCCGGCCGATTCCAAATTTGCCATGACGGCCGCGCATGGCGGCGACGCCGAAGTTCAGCTAGGGAAATTAGCCCAGGAAAAATCCACCGACCCCGACATCAAGGCTTTTGGCGAATTGATGGTGCATGACCACGGCGAAGCCGACCAGAAGCTGATGGCCATCGGTCAGCAGGAGTCCATGACCCTGCCCACCGACATGGACCCTAAGCAGCAAGCCATGTACAACAAGCTCAAAGCGATGCCCGAACCGGAGTTCAACAAGGCTTACGTGGCCGACATGCTGAAGGATCACGAGGAAGACATCAGGGCATTCACCAAAGAAGCCAACTCCGGCACCGATCCAAAAATTAAGCAGTTTGCGGCCGACACCTTGCCCGTTCTGCAAGGCCACCTGGAAAAAATCAAGGCCATTCACGCCAAAATGACCGGAGGCATGTAAACAATGGGAAAAAACAGTTTGCAGGGAATCCGCGTGGCCATTCTGGCCACTGACGGATTCGAATATGTGGAACTGGCCGAGCCGCGCAAGGCACTGGAAGAAGCGGGCGCCAACACCGTAATCGTCTCCTTGCAGAGCGAAAAAATACAAGGCTGGAACCACGACAAACCGGGCGATTCCGTCCATGTGGCCGCCACTCTCGACGCCGTCGAAGCCGAAGATTTCGACGCACTGGTTCTTCCCGGCGGCGTTCGCAACCCGGACATTCTTAGAACCAGCCCCGAAGCCGTCCAGTTCGTTCGCCAGTTCTTCGACGCCGGAAAGCCCGTCGCCGCCATCTGCCACGGTCCTTGGCTGCTGGTGGAAGCGGGCGTGCTCAAAGGCCGCCGCTTAACCTCATGGCCCTCGCTCAAAACCGACATCGCCAACGCCGGCGGACAATGGACCGACGAAGAAGTGGTGATCGACCGCGGCCTTGTCACCAGCCGCAAACCGGCCGACATTCCCGCGTTCAATCAGGCCATCATCGAAGAGTTTTCAGCCAAAGCAAATCTGCAGCACGCGTGATCTCCGATTAGAATGAAGAAATAGCGTTATGACTTGTCCCAGAAGATTTTTCATGCTCGCCGCGCTGGCCACGGTCATGCTGGCGCGGCCCGCCCATGACTCCGAATATGGCGATCTTCGCACCCTGGTGGACAAAACTCAGACAGACTTGAAGATGGCGTCTGACCTGCAGCACGGCAACAAGCAAAATGACCGCTATCACAAAGCGCAAGACCATCTTTCCAAGCTGGATAAGAGCCTTGCGCACGGCAAATACAACAAGGGCGCTTTAAACGACAGCATCGATAGCGTCAAAAGCATACTGGACCACAACACTTTGCAGGCCAGTGCCCGAGACGCGTTAGCGCGCGATTTGACCGAACTCAAAATCGCGCGCGACCGCCACTAATCTCTACGCTTCTTCAATCGTGACAGCTTTGATGCTGTCGCCCTGCTTCACCTTATCCACGACATCCTGCCCGCTCTTCACCTGCCCAAACACCGTGTGCTTGCCGTCCAGCCAGTCCGTCTTCACATGCGTGATGAAAAACTGGCTGCCATTGGTGTTGGGTCCCGCATTCGCCATCGACAACGTGCCCGGCTTGTGTTTGTTCGGGTTTCCCTTCGTCTCGTCTTCAAACTTGTAGCCGGGACCGCCGCGGCCGCTTCCGGTCGGGTCGCCGCCCTGAATCATGAAGTCGGGAATCACGCGGTGAAACACCGTCCCGTCGTAAAATCCTTCCCTGGCCAGAAAAACAAAGTTGTTTACCGTCTTAGGCGCGTCCTTGGCGAAAAGGTCAACGACAATGGTGCCGCGCGACGTTTCAATGGTGGCGACATAGTTCTTCGACGGATCGACAGACATGGTCGGTGGTGCTGAATACTGTTTGCTCATCTCCTTCAGTTTATTGCAGGATACTTCCCCGCGCGCCCCGCGACAGGATATTATTGAGAATCCGTGACGGTCCCAGTCAGACCATGAGAAGGAGTTTTTTTTTCAATGGCAGACACCGTAGAGATGAAACCAACCCTGGGCCTGACCGGCTTGACAATGAACGCCATGGCGCTGATCGCCCCCGGCGCATTCCTCTGGCTGACCTTTTTTACCCAGGCCACCACCGGCACGGCCGGACATTCCACCGCGCCCAGCATGTGGATGGGAATTCTTCTGGCGCTCCTGCTCTGTTTGGCCACGGCCTCCTGCTACGCGGAGATGGCTAAGCTCTATCCGGGCACCGGCAGCTCGTATTATTTCGCCGAGCAGGCCTTCTTGAATCACCAAAAAGCTTGGCGTCTGGCGCGCCTGTCCAAGTTCATTGTCGGCTGGGGTTCTCATCTTTATTACTGGATTTACCCCGGCGTCATGGTGGCTGCCATGGCCGTCATCTGCGGCTATCTGGTCGGCACCATCTGGCCCAGTTTCATGAGCGCGGGCAATCCGGGACCGGCTTTCATGGCCGTCATTGCGGTCGTCTTTTCGTTCGCCGTCGCCTGGATTGCCCATCGCGGCGTCAACGGGTCCACGGTTGTCAACATTTTTATCAACGTGGTGCAAATTTCCGCGCTGCTGGTCTTTTCCGTCATGGCGCTCAGCTACCGAATGAATCATCCGGCTGGCACCGTTGCCTACCAGTTCGACGCCAATTCCGGCGCAGCCTACACGTATGAATTTCTGACCAAGCCAGTGAAGGCCAACGGCGCAACCACCGACGTGGTCCAGCGCGATGCGGCCGGCATCCCTCTGCCCAAACTCGACGCCGCCGGAAAGCCCGTTCCCTTTAAAATTTCCTATCCCGAGCGCGACGATCAGGGCAACTTCCTCTCCCACCCCAATGCCCAATCTGTTGTGGGCATTCACAATATCGGATATGTTTTCGTTCAGGCCACCGTCGCCATCCTGATTCTGGTCGGCTTTGAGTCCGTCACCGCCATGGGCGGCGAAGCGCGCAACGCCCGGCGTGACGTTCCCATTGCCGTCATTGTTTCGCTCCTGGTTCAAGGAGTCTTCTGCTACGGCATCGAATATTTCGCCGCCAATTACCTCCTGAATAGCGGCTACACCATGCAAAGCGCCGCCGGCTCAGCCGCGCCGCTGGGCGACATGATGATCATGATCGGCGACGCCATCTTCGGCTCAGGCCACGGCCGCACCTTCATGCTGGTGGAGGCCTTCACCGTCGTCCTGGCCCTCATCGGCACCACTCTTTCCTGCATGAACACGGGCGCGCGCGTGACCTACGCCATGGGCAAAGACGCCGAACTGCCCGATTCTTTCGGCACCCTGCACCAAGCCAACCTCACGCCGCACCGCGCCATCTGGACCCTGGCTGTCATCTCGGCCATCATCGGCGTCATCGGAGTATCCGTCTACTTCGGCGACGGCTCCGCGCCCTCCGACGACACCATCAAGGCGCTGCCGCACGGCTTCTGGTCTAGCTTTGGCTATTTCACGCACGACAAAATGGCCGCCCTGCCCAATACCTTCCTGCTGGTCACGCTGGCTTCCAACTTCGGAACCTTTCTGCTTTATATGCTGAGCTGTTTCGTCTGCATTGTCGCTTTTCACAAGCACCCAGCCTACAGCTTCATTAAGCACACCGCCATCCCGGTGTTTGGCTTTCTGGCCAACCTGGTCTGCATGGCCTTTTACCTTATCGGCCCGTTCATCGGCATCGGCACCAAGATGGAGCCGCTGCTGGCGCTGGGTATCGCGGCCTGCTGGGCCGTCTACGGCGGCATTTATTTCATCCGCGTCTCCAAATCGACCGGAAGAACCACCTTGATCCAGCGCGTAAGCAATACGGCGCAGGTCTAATTTTGCTCGACCTCGAATTTTTCCAGTTCACCGACCCCGGCCTTGAGCGCGACCACAACGAGGATTACCTCGGCTACTTCGCCCCCGGCTCTCCGGACGAAGCTCGTTCGCTCGGCTGGCTCTTTGCCTTGGCCGATGGCGTCGGCGGCCACGACCGCGGCGAAGTCGCTTCCCGAATCGCCGTCGAAACGCTAGTGGAAGGCTTTCGCAACGCCAATAAGAGCGATATCCTGACAAGCGTTCTGCCCAAGCTTCTGCAAGCCTCCAACGCCCAGGTCTACGAAACCGCTATACATACCGGACCGGGCGGCAGCAACATGGCCACCACATTGGTCGCCTGCGCCCTGCGTTATGACCGCGCCATCGTCGCGCACGCCGGCGATTCCCGCTGCTATCTCATCCGCCAAGGCTACGCCGCCTCCCTCACCCGCGATCACACCATGGCCAGCGAGCAGCATCGCCTGGGCCTCATCACCGCCAGCGAAGCCAAAACGTCCAACACCTCTCACATCCTCAGCCGCTGTCTCGGCAGCGGCATGTTTCTCAACGTCGACACCAGCGAACATCAAATCTTCCCCGGCGACGTGCTGGTGCAATGCTCAGACGGCCTCCATCACTCCATCGAGCCGGAAGACATGGCGCGCGCCGTCTCCGCCAACAGGCCGCTGAACGAGGCCGCGCGCGAGCTGATTAGCCTTGCCAACCAGCGAGACGGCAGCGATAATATGAGCGTCCAGCTAATCCGAGTCAAATCGGTGGAGCGAGTCGGTATGTATCGTGGCCGCCACTACAAGCTCCACTAATGCCATCCCTTCGTCCCGGCGACCAGCTCGATCACTACCGCGTCGATTCGCTCGTCGCCCGCAGCGGCATGGCCTCCATCTTTAAAGGCACCGACCTGCGCAGCGGCGCGCCCGTCGCGCTGAAAATTCCCCATCCGGAAATGGAAAGCGATGTTGTCTTCTTCGACCGCTTTCAGCGCGAACAAGACATCGGCGTCAAGCTCAATCATCCTTCCGTCATGAAAGTCTTCGCCGACCCCAAGCGCTCCCAAATCTACATGGTGATGGAGTGGGTGGACGGCACGCTGCTGCGAACAATCCTGCGCGAGCATCGCAAGCTCAGCGCCGAGCGTGCCACGCGCATCGCCATTGGCATATGCAGCGCGCTCGAATACATTCACAAAAACGGCGTGGTCCACCGCGACCTAAAACCAGAAAACATCATGGTGGGCCCGAACGACGAAATCAAGCTGATCGATTTCGGCATCGCCGGCCAGCAAGGCGCGCGCCGCCTGACCTTCGCGAAGCTGCAGAACGTTATGGGCACGCCTGATTACATCTCGCCCGAGCAAGTGAAAGGCAAGCGCGGCGACGGCCGCAGCGACATCTACGCCCTGGGCGTCATGCTCTACGAAATGCTGACCGGCGAGGCGCCGTTCAAGGGCCCGAACCCGTTCGCCGTCATGAACGACCGGCTCTCGAACTATCCCGTTCCGCCGCGTGAATTGAATCCGGAAATTACGCCCCAGTTGCAGGAAATCATCTACCGGGCCATTGAACGCGATCCCGCCAACCGCTACCAGCGCGTGGAAGAAATGCTGTCCGATTTGCAGCATCCGGACCAGGTCGGCGTCGCCTCTGACCGCCTGGAACTTCACGAATGGAAAGTGCGCAAAACGCCCTGGCACAAGAAGGTTTTGCTCTATGCTGCGCTTGCGCTGGTGCCTATTGTCATCTTTGGCCTGCTGCTATTCGTGGCGAGGCACTCTTAAATGACCAAAACCAGCGCCATCCTCATCTTGCTCGCCGCCGCCATCCTTGAAGCCGGCGGAGACGCCATCGTCCGCAGCGGCCTCCACGCCTCCGGCACCGCCCGAGCCCTCTGGTTCTTCGCCGGCGCCGTTGTGCTCTTCGCTTATGGCTGGGTGGTCAACTCACCGCCCTGGGACTTTGGGAAGCTCCTGGGCATATATGTTGTCTTCTTCTTCCTAGTCGCGCAAACCATCAACTGGATCTTCTTCAAGCAGCAGCCATCAGGAGCGGTGCTGATCGGCGGATTGCTCATCATCGGGGGCGGAGCAGTCATCGCCCTTTCGAACCGCTAAATCTTTTCAAGAATCTGCAAAGCCGCCTGAGACAGAAAAGCACTTCGGTTCTTGGCAACAGCGTCGATCCTCGCCAGCAGCCGCTCGTCCATGGTCACCTGGACACGCAGCGATTTCCCCTGCGGCGGCATAAGCGGCACCGTGGCAATAATCGCGTCTTGCAGCTCGACCCAATCTTGCTTGGCGTTTCTGATCGCTTCCAGTCCGCGCGGTTTAGGGATCCGATCGCCGTCTTCCCGCATGCCGTCCACATGCAGCGCCAAAGCCTCTGCCGCCTCCCGCGGCGCATCCTCAACCGTGCTCCCGGCCGAAACACACCCAGGAAAGTCAGGGAAGCTTACACCATAACCCTTTCGCCCGTTCTGATGCAAAAGCGCAATGTATTGAGTCATATTATGACTGCTCCAAATCCTTTTCACTTAAACCAGATTGATGCAAGATCAACTTAACGGTTGGCCAGGGCAAATCCTTCTTAGGATGCGGAACCTCTATTCAGCGCTTACCGCCGCAAAAAATCCTCCCGGTGCGTCACAAACTCCGGATAAGCACCCGCCCCCAGCTCATGCAAATCCAGTCCCTGCCGCTCACCCGCCGGATCCACCCGATGCGGCACAACCCGGTTCATTCCATAATTCACCACATACGCCAGCGGCACCACAAACCCAATCACCGTCCCCACCCCAATCAACTGCGCCAGAAACTGCCCCTGTCCGGAAACAAACATTCCCGCCGCCAGCAATCCCCAAACTCCGCCCACCGCATGCACCGAAATCGCGCCGGCCGGATCATCCACCTGCATCCGCAGTTCCACCACCTCAATCGCAAAAACCACCACTACGCCCGCCACCAGCCCAATCAGCAGCGCCTCCGGAATCTTCACAAACGGCGCACTCGCGCTTACTGCCACCAGCGCGCAAACCCAGCCATTCGCCGTCAGCGACGCATCCGGCTTGCCAAAGCGCGTGCGCGTGGTCAGCAGTGCCGAAAGCGCTCCGCCCGACGCCGCCACCAGCGTATTGATGACCGCCATCAGAAGCATGCCCGGGCCGGCGTTATAAAACAGCACCGCCCCCGCGCCAATCAGCCCCATCCACCCCACCAGCGCCAGCAGACTCCCGACCAGCACAATCATCGCGTTGTGCCCCGGCATCGCCAGCGGCACTCCCTCGCCGGTAAACTTGCCCTGTCGCGCGCCCAGCAGCCACGCCATCACCAGCGCCGTCAGCCCGCCCGTCAACTGAATCACGCCCGCGCCGCCCGCATCCACAAAACCGTTCCCCAATCCATAATTCGAACCCAGTTGCGACAAGAAACCGCCGCCCCAAATCCAGAAATCGACAAAAGGAAACACCAGCGCCGCCAGAAAACCAGTCGAGAGACAGGTGGCCGTGAGGCGCCAGCGTTCCGCCCCGCCCGCCACCGGAATCTGCGCCGCCAAACTGACGGCGAATAGCTGAAAAATCAAGGCCAGCAGCCCATGCCAGTCGGTCACATGAAAACTGCGCGCAAACAACGCTCCGCCGCCCGCCCAGCCCCAAGCCCTGCCAGCAATGGAAATTGTATGCGCCGGTTCCCCCGCCACGCCGCTAATGGCCGAGCCCACAATCACAAACGCCAAAACCGCAACCGACGCCGCGCATAAACTGCTCAGCACGCTGTGCGCCGCATTCCGGCTGCGGTTCAGTCCTGTGTTAATCAGCGCCATGCCCACCAGCGCCAACGGAATCAGCAGGCAAAGAAACAACGGCAGGGCAATTTCAGGCATCGCGCTTCTTTCGCTTCGGAATATGCGCGCCAGCCAGAAGCGCCAATCCCAGAATTTCGACAGCCAGACCCGCCGAGGCAAAACCCGTCCGGGCGGGAAGGGAATTCAGCATCACCACCGCCGCCAGCATCAGCATCCAGCCGGCTAGCATGAGCAGAATTCCCGCAATCCGAAGTTCAATCATCTGAACAGAAGACGTAAACTTACCATAGAACTGTTATGGATCTAACCACCCTCGGCTTCGCCGTTGGTTCCGCCTGGCTCTCCGGCATCAACCTCTATGCCACCGTCTTCATGCTCGGCCTGATGCAGCGCTTCCACCTCGCCCATCTCCCCGGCGATCTCTCCTACGTCGCCCACACCTGGGTTTTGATCCTATCCGGCGCGCTCTTCATCATCCAGTTCATCGCCGACAAAATCCCGGCCGTCGATTCCGCCTGGGACATGGTCCACACCTTCATCCGCGTCCCGGCCGGCGCGCTTCTGGCCGCAACCGCCTTCGCCCACTTCGATCCGCCCGTTCGCCTCGCCGCCTTGCTCCTCGGCGGAGGCATCGCGCTCTCTTCCCACAGCGCCAAAACCGCCACCCGCCTGGCGGCCAACACTTCGCCCGAGCCTTTTTCAAACGTCGCGCTCAGCTTAGCCGGCGACGCCGTCACCCTGGGCGGCACCGCGCTGATGGTCCGTCACCCGGTCGCCATTCTGGTCTGCGTGGGCGTGGCCCTGATCATTTCCCTCATCATGATTCGCTTGATTTGGAAAATCATGCGCCGCCTCTTTCTGGGCCGCTCTCCGGCCTATTCGCCAGCGCCATAACGCCACCGGCCCGGCCGCGACAAAACCAAAAATCACCACCGGCAAGCGCTTCACATCCTGCCAAAGCGATCCGCCTTCGCGCCCGGTCACAAACGTCCCCTGCCGCATCGCATACCAATTAAACAGCGATGCCAAGGCCGTCACCGCGCACGAAACCAGAAACCCATGCTTCAAATTCGGCGTGCCGTTGGCCATGTGGAACAGCAGATTCAGCGTCTGCACCACCACCGGCGCAACAAACACCACCAGCACCACGCCCAGCCAAGCCGGCTCCATCAGCCGCACCGCCTGCGTGAACGCGCCCCAGAATCCCGACGTGAACGCGCGAAACGCCGTCTCCGCCACCAACGCGCCAACCGCCAATCGCCAGCCCGATTTAAGGCTGGTGAAAAAGAAAATCGGCGCGCGATAAGCCGCGCTCATCACCGCCGATTTCCAGTTCCAGATCTTCAATCTTCTTAGTATGCGCCCGCTTCTTGTCGATAGCGTGAAACGCTAAATGGCCGCCAGCACCTCTTCGGCGTGGCCTTCCACTTTCACCTTGGGGAAAATCTTTTTGATCTTGCCCTTGGGGTCAATCACGAACGTGGTCCGCTCAATGCCCATGTACTTCTTGCCGTACATGCTCTTCTCTTTCCAGACACCGTAGGCTTCCGCCACCTTGTGCTCCACATCCGCCAGCAGCGTGAACGGCAAATCAAACTTCTCTTTAAATTTCGCCTGCGCCTTGCTGGTGTCCGGCGAAACGCCCACAATCACCGTGTTCGCCTTGCTGAGTTTCTCGCTCGTGTCGCGAAATTCACAAGACTCCTTGGTGCAGCCCGGAGTGTCGGCCTTCGGGTAAAAATACAAGACCACGTTCTTCCCCTTTAGAGAGGAAAGCTCGAAATGCGAGCCGTCATCGGTTTCCACGGAAATAGCGGGCGCTTTATCGCCCTCTTTGAGTTCTGGCATACGGGTAGAGAGATGAAAATAAAGCACTCGCGGGAACATGAAAATTTTTTGGCAGAATACTTGACATTAACACGCGCAGGTTTTATTATCGAGATGTAGACAGTTTCTACAAAGGAGTAACACTCAAATGGCACTTACCAAATATTCCCCCTTTTCCACTGAATTTGAGAGCTTTCCCGCCGGTCTGGCCGTTTTCCAGGATTCGCTCTCGCGCCTGTTCAGCGAACCCACTTCATCCCGCCCGTGGTCACCGGCGGTCGATATCTTCGAGACCGAGAATGAGCTGGTGCTGAAGGCCGATATGCCGGACGTCGATCCGAAGCATGTTGCCATTCAAATGGAAAACCACACCCTGACTCTGAAAGGTGAACGTAAATTCGAATCCGAAAACAACGGCAAGGGCTATCACCGGATTGAGCGTTCCTATGGCAAGTTCGTCCGCGCCTTCAGCCTTCCCGACACTGTCGAAGGCGAAAAGGTCAAGGCCGATTACAAGAACGGCGTGCTGACCATCACCCTTCCCAAGAAGGAACTGGCCAAGCCCCGCACCATTAACGTCGAAATCAACAACAACTAAGTCTTCTTCAACCAAGGGCAGGCCGCAAGGTCTGCCCTCTATTCATGCCGCAAAGCCTGAGCCGGTTCCACGCTCGCCGCGCGCCAAGCCGGAACCAGCGCCGCCAGCAAAGCGACAACAAGCAATAACCCCGCCCCGCCCAAGAACGTAGCCGCATCCGTCGCCTTCACCCCAAACAGCATCGAAGTCAAGACCCGAGTCCCCGCCAGCGCCCCGCCCAGCCCGACCAAAACCCCGATAAGCGCCAGCACTGAACTCTCAGCCAGCACCATCCGCAAAACCCGCCACGCCTCCGCTCCCAGAGCCATGCGAATCCCAATCTCATTCGTGCGCCGCGCAACCGTGTATCCAAGCGAAAGTCGAGAGGCCTTCCGCGAGGATCTTCATGAATATCTATTGACCGAACCTGGTCCGGAAAACGAGCGCGTAAGTTCACCGACGATCTCTTCTCTTGCGGTCTGACTTATGTCGCGAATTTGGTTGATCCAGGCCAGGTCTGGCATAGCGTTTAGCGTTCGGCCGTTCGAATGTCGGGAAGCGGGCGCGCGGGCAATCACGGCCTTACCGTTTAAACAGTTCCATGTTCAATGGTTAGGTAGGTGTGCTCAAGCGACGTGGGAAAAGTAATTGCGAGTTCGTCATGGTCTCCGCGGGACTTATCGCTCCAGCCGAACCTTTGAAGTATCTCGAGCCTATGCTTTTGTCTCTCCGCAGCTATTCGATGGCTATTGTTCCTTCCCCGAGGAGATATTGACTCATGGTAGACATTAAATTCTGTGGCCGGGAGAATCGCGAGTATAACTCGCACGCTGCCGTCAAGATGACCGAGTTCTATTTGCTCGGGATTGACAACACATGTGTCCTTAAACTGATTCCACCATCTTTCTCGAACCTCAATTCCGAAACCAAAGCCCTCACCAGTCGGCCTCATAAAAAACCTAGCGGAAATAGTCCCTGCGAACACAGGAAACACTATGGGAGTCATATCTTCCGAAAACCGAAGTTCCGTCCCGAACGCCTTGTGATTATCCCAAAAGATCAAAACATTCTCGAAATCCTCCGACTCCTTGAGCACAGTGAAAAAGACACCTTGTCCCAAGACATTGTACTTGTCGGATGACCTAGCGGCACTAAGGATGCCATGACAAGATTCGTGGTCAGCGACTAGCTTAAGATCCGTCAAAGCGCGAGCCCAATTTGGTTCAACGCTCACCCAGTAGGGTCTGAACCGAATTGCTTTGACGTCAGGTTTGCGCAGCAACAGGAAAGAGAGAAGGGAAGTAATTGCTGCCAACGTAATTCCTTGACGCGTCGGGAAGTTCCCAGCAAAAACGAAAACTGCTGACCAAAGACCCAGACCAAGGCAAACAACTATCCACTTATACATGTCAGTCCTCTTGACTTCCGCCCAAAAAAGCATATACGGTGCGGGAGAGCCCCACAACGAAGTGCGCTTGTGCGGTAAATTCCTTCGCCAAATTATCCCATTAGATCGCCGGAAACATCGACATAGGCCATGACGCCATATATTCGATGATCGCCCACCAGTAGCCCAACCCGCTGGTCAGTCAGCATCGCGAATCGCCGCCACAGGGCCAACGACGATCTCTCTTAGCCCGTCAAGGACCCACCCCATGCGACCATATTTCATGCTCCGGCTCACACTCATTTCCCTGTTCGCATCCCTCACCCTCTCCGCAACCACCCTGCCCCCCGAACCCGACCGGCAGCTCGCCCGCGAAATCTACAAACAAATGATCGAGATCCAGTCCGGCTTCACCACCGGCGCCACCACGCCCGTGGCCGAAGCCGTCGCCGCGCGCTTGAAAGCCGCCGGCTTCCCTGATTCCGACATCTTCGTCGGCGGAGCCATCCCCAAAAAAGCCAATATCGTCGTCCGCTATCACGGCACCGGCGCACGCAAGCCTATCCTTCTCCTCGCCCACACCGACGTCGTCGAAGCCAAGCGCGAAGACTGGAGCATGGACCCGTTCCAGTTCATCGAAAAAGACGGCTACTTCTACGGCCGCGGCACCAGCGACGACAAAGCCCAGGCCGCCGTCTGGATTGCCAACCTCATCCGCTACAAACGCGAAGGCTTTAAACCCGACCGCGACATCATCGTCGCCCTCACCGCTGACGAAGAAGGCGGCGGCCCCTACAACGGAGTCGACTGGCTCATCAAAAATCACCGCGACCTCATCGACGCCGACCTCTGCCTGAACGAAGGCGGCTGGGGCGAAATGCTGAACGGCAAAAAAATCTCAAACGACGTTCAGGTCTCTGAAAAATACATGGTCAACTTCCGCCTGGAAGTCCGCAATAAAGGCGGCCACAGCTCCTTGCCCGTGCCCGACAACGCCATCTATCATCTGGCCGGCGCGCTCGACCGCATCGGTAAATTCACCTTCCCGCTGAAAACCAACGAGGTCACCCGCGGTTATTTCGGCCAGATGTCGAAAATCATCCCCGCCCAATCCGCCGACCTCAAACGCGCCGGGGAAGGCTCATCCGAAGTTCTGCCAAAGCTCGCGGCTTCTTCCGTCGGCTGGAACGCCATGCTGCGAACCACGTGCGTTGCCACCCTGCTGGAAGGCGGCCATGCCATGAACGCGCTGCCCCAACTCGCCGCCGCCAACATCAATTGCCGCGTCCTGCCCGAAGATTCGCTCGATTACGTGCAAAACACCTTAAAACAAGTCATTGCCGACGATCAGGTCCACATCTCCATCACCGGCGACGCCATCAAAGGCCCAGCCTCCCCCATGCGCGCCGACCTCTTCAAAGCCATCGACCGCACGGACGATTCCCTGTGGCCCGGCGTTCCCGCCGTTCCCATGATGGTGATGGGCGGCACCGACGGCCGCTATCTGCGCCAAGCCGGCATCCCCACTTACGGCATCCAGGGCTTCTTCCTGGACCAGGCCGACATGCGCATGCACGGCCGCGACGAACGCATGGCCGTCCAGTCTTTCTATGAAGGCCAGGCCTTCCTTTACGGTCTGGTGAAAATTCTCTGCGAATAAATTAACCTGAAATTCGTCGCAGTTTCACGCTGCCGCGCCTCTAATGTTGTCATTAAAGGAGCGCCATGTCCGCAGCAACGCAAATGAAACCAGAAAATTCACGAATCGGCCTCACGCCCGAAGATCTCAAACGCTCGTTCATCGACAGCCTCATGTTTGACCAGGCGCGCTTCCCCGGCCGCGCCACCCAGTTGGATTTCTATCTCGCCGTGGCCACCGCCATTCGCGACCGCATCGTCAACCGCTGGATCGCCACCATGCAGACTTACGTCGAACAGGACGTCCGCATCGTCTGCTACCTCTCAGCCGAATTCCTGCTCGGCCCCCATCTCGGAAATAATCTGATCAATCTCGGAATCACCTCCGAAGCCGAGCAAGCCATGCGCGACCTGGGCCTGGACCCCGCCGCCATTATCGACCAGGAACCCGAACCTGGCCTGGGCAACGGAGGCTTGGGACGTCTCGCCGCCTGCTACATGGATTCCATGTCCACCCTGGACATTCCCGCCATCGGCTTCGGTATCCGCTATGAATACGGCATCTTCGACCAGATCATTCGCGACGGCTGGCAAGTGGAAGTCACCGATAAGTGGCTGCAATGGGGCAATCCTTGGGAAGTCGCCCGGCCCGAAGGCGCGGTGAATGTCGGCTTTGGAGGCCACACCGAAGCTTCCTTTGACGAGCACGGCCAATACCGCGTCCGCTGGATTCCCGGCCGCTTTGTCAAAGCCATCCCTTACGATACGCCTATCGCCGGCTATCGCACCGGCAACGTCAACACGCTGCGCCTCTGGAAAGCTGAAGCCGTCGAATCATTCAACTTCAACGCCTTCAATGTGGGCGATTACGTCGGCTCCGTGCGCGAAAAAATGCAGTCGGAGAACATCTCGAAAATTCTCTATCCCAACGACGACCTCATCAGCGGCAAGGAACTGCGCCTGGAACAGCAATACTTCTTCGTTTCGGCGTCGCTGCAAACCATGGTCCACATTCACCTGCGCCAGGGCCGCCCGCTCGACCGTTTTCATGAAAAATGGGCGCTCCAAATGAACGACACCCA
>Ga0209208_10007631_pt1 | contig 14599 bp, 12 predicted proteins | sample S1TSphfallax_3_FD_187694 | JGI IMG/M metagenome (GOLD analysis project Ga0209208, IMG submission 187694) | Host-associated microbial communities from peat moss isolated from Minnesota, USA - S1T2_Fd - Sphagnum fallax MG (SPAdes) (version 2) | ecosystem: Host-associated > Plants > Peat moss >...
GGTGTTGTGGTTATAGTAGGACAAACTAACCATTTATATGTTTTGCCCATAAGACTTGAAGAATGATTCAATTCTCCAAATTTCAATGGCTATTTTCTTAAAAATTCTAGGTGTAATCATTTTTAATTTGTAACAAGGCTTGGCATTTGACAAGGCACAATGCATAGGAAAATTCTAATCATTCTTTGTTGTAATTGAACCTTCAATTGACCAAACCAAAGTTGATAATGCGAAAAAATATAGGTGACAAAAATTTTGTTCTTTAAAAATGTATATTATATGAAGAAAAGGGATGTGATTTTGAACATATACCATCCTTGGTAGTAGATTTTCATTTGGGAACTATTTGGGCAACATTTGGGTTGTTGTATTATATTTTTGTGATAGTTAAGTGCATAACACCATTTTGTGTGAAAGGAGGTTGAAAGTTGTGTATTACATGATATTATTATTGTTTTAAATTTTAATCTTTTGAATTTATAGGTGGCAAGTTTAGTTTGAAAATTACAATTTGATTTAAATTATTTATTATCTGAAATGTTAAGTTGATGAAATAGTTAGGAGGTAATGAGATCAAATCTCATTAATGATGCACCCCCAAGTCCTTCTCAAGATTGGGGATATGAACCCCCAAATGGTAGTAGTGGAAAGAACTTGGGAGTATGTTCCCTAACTTTGTGCACTAATGAAAGAGGGGCATGCGAAGCTCTAAGATGGGGATTAAAACAAAGTGATAGGTTCATGAACACCTCACAAAAAGATTACCTAAACATGGTAAACTATGTAGGTGGTTAGTGGAAATGGAACAAAAAAAGGTCATGAACTTGTGTTGAACTCATTACATTCACCCACTTCAAACTTGAGAGGAAGCCATCACTGTTCTCCCTATATATATTTTGTGCTTTTCTAGACTATGCCTTTCCACATTTTTCCACAAGTTTATAATTTTTGTTGTATGGGTTGTGAGTGTGGCGATGGTTTTTCACATTTGGAGGTTGATTTTTTTGTGTTTTTCAAATGGCAATGATGATTGTCTTGTTTATTACCATTTGAAACTTTTTCAAGCAATGTTTATAACTTTGCAAATCTTTTTACAATGAAATTCTAGTCGAGTCAAGAATTTTGTTGTTGTGTTATTCTTCTCATATTGTTGTTGATGTTTTCTTTTAGTGGTCTTCTCCTTGTTGGTGGCAAGTATTCCAAAATTACACTCTTTCCTAAAAATGTTTTACTTCGATGGGAATTGATGTGGGTTTTTTCTTAGTAGATGGTGACTTTCTTTCAAAACGTGTTAGATTTTTTTTAATCCATCACCCTTTTTAATTTTTATTGTGCTCTTGCTTAAAATCTTTGTGAGAAGACTTGAGAAGTGATGCATGATTTTTTGGAATAGCTTAATAAAACTTCAAGTGGAAAAATCTTTTAGGTTGTCACCCCCTTTTCTTTGCTTTATTTTGTTTTTAGATTATGGGACCTTGGTTTTCTTGGGCAAGGGTTTAAACATGGATTATTTCTTGCGGGGTATTCTTGGGGGATTTGGAATTTCCTTTGTCGAATGGGGAGATAATCATGTTAGAATTTTTAAAAAGATATCGATTTTGGTGAATTTTAATAAGATTTTGTTAAACTTGGAGAAGCAAGTTAAAAAAGTGGGCAAGGCAACATAAAAACAAACATCATATTTTCCAGAGATTTGTTTTCCTCATTTTATTTTATTTCGAAGGGATCATGGTATCCTTCGATTCATCTTGAAAAACAATCCCCATGCTCCCTTCATTGCAAGAAGTGGTGCAAAATCATAGAAGTTCAAATGTATTTGGAAATTGGATCTTTCAAGTTTGGTGTTTTGCAAAACTTAAAAAGAAAGAACATTCTCAAGCATTTTTGTGAAAAAATTGTTAGGGGGGACTCATGATATACTCCTTTTTCATAAAACCCTCTTCACTTCTAGATCCTTGCTCAGGCAATCACTTGGAACCTTGTAAGCAACAACACGAAGATATGTATTTGGAAGTGGTATTTTGAGCTAAATATTGTGAAATCTTCCATTGCTATCCATGTGTCCAATCCAAATATGTTCCACAATTATCTACCATCATACAAAACATTAGATAGAAACCAATTATTAAATTTCTTTGATTATTCTGGAAATTTTCAAAACATATAAAAAAGATGCAATAGATCCCAGTAAAAACTAGTGTATGTCATTTCATGAATATAGGAGTTTTAAAAAAATGGCAAAAACCATTTATATATCATCAAGAATTATATTAATTACATTGCATCTCAAGCATTACAAGTGTTTGATTTTTGACAAATGGAATAATAGTTCTTGACATGGAAATGTTTTTACTTGATTTTATGATACAACGCAATTGATTGAATTTTTTTTATGTGATATAACAAAATCAATTGAATGGGTACATGCAACTTGTTGACATATCATAGACAAAGAATTAACTTCAATACAGAAGATGGATGCATATATACAACATACTTGTCATATGTGAAAAAAATTATCGTTTCAGATGGAAGAAATATTTCACATGAAATTTGTATGTTCGGATGGAGGAAAAATCTCACAAACTTTGGTTCCAGACAAGCACAGTAGTTCACAGAATTGGAAGGCCAGTGTCTTGGTGGTGAAAGAGAGCACCTGAACTCCATACCTTCAATCCATGTATTTCACATACAACAAATTTCTATAAAGTCCTTTACTGAAATTTATATAAACAAGCCTCAAAAGTCTCAATAGGACTTTCTAAATGTTAAGCTCTACTGTCCCTTGTCTTACAACTGCAGAAGTCATCAGAAGATGGAAAGCAGACTGAACTGCACCTTTGTATCTCTTGTCCCCAAATTAAGCTTGTCAGGCTTCATGAAAGTCCTGTTTTTGGTCCAATGACATGATTCATGTCATGGTAGTCTGTGCCTTCACAATTCTATTCTCATAAGAAAGTAACCATCAACTGAGGTTAGAACATGCAGGTCTCTGGATATCAAATTTAGCACAGTTTTATAATAGATAGCAACTTCAGAGTTTGCTGCTGATCAATGGCTTCATCCAAGGCTATCATGCATGGTGGTGCTCAAATTCAGACCAAGTTTGAGATGAACAATCATGTCCTGATGTCAATCCAACACAGCCCTTGTAAATTGATAGGTAGACAGCAAACTTGGCAAAGACAGTGGCTAAGTCCCATACATTGGTGTCAAGTGTGCCTGCCAAAAAGAGCCCACATTAAGTCTATAGAATTGTAAGCCTATACAATTGAACCTGAGCTAGATAGCAACCAGCCCACCAGAGAAGCATTATACCTCATTCAATGACTGATTGGACTTCCAACACAGCACTAACACGCTGTAGGTTTACAGGCAAGTAAAGTTATGCAACTGCTAAATTTCACATGCAGGGTACCACACCCAAGGTATAGGTCTAATCTCAGCAACATCAGAGAAGTCATACAACATGATTGCTACAACTAGCTGCAGGACTGCAATCTCTGCACAAGGACTACCACCCAGAATGTGACGCTGGAGTACAAGATGTGTTAGTAACTTACATGACAAGAATGGCTTCTTATCTAAGATCATCCTCATCCAATTCATTGTGGCCTGTTTCATCAACTATTGCTGTCACCTTCCCACTGGGCAATTGCTTTGCCAGCCGGATTACCTGCACTCAGCTGTTAGTGTAACAGAAAAAAAACTTCAAATACCACACCCTACATTTTTTCCTGTTTTGTCCACCAGTGTTTACCATCAAGTTGGGTTATGCAATCCAGAGAAGCAACATGGCAAAGAGCACTGAGTAGGGTCACCATGTGATCAAGGTGGGGAATGACACTGCTTGTGCTGACAACATGTTTGATTTCATCTGGCCTTCCCTCCCGGTAAGCTGACAATAGCTGCACTGCACAATGATTCTGGTCACTCTTGAAAAATGAGTCCATCCTGTTGCCCCAACCCAGGTCACATTGAGCAGTTTGAGACCAAAATTGGGTGAAAAGGGATAGATCTCTGTGAAGGCCAAATTCCCCTTGTCAAGAGTAGTTTGTCTTCTGACTGCTGGTAATGATAATCATACTAATCAAGGCACAATATCATGATTTCTTTTTTCCCAAGCGCGCCAAAACTAGCACTACAAAAACCCAACGCACAAAGTTGTGCTGATGTTTAAGACAACTTGCAATGCACAAAAGTGAATTCCATAAATTGCCCATGCACATACTGGGAACAGTCATTATAGGATGCATCTGCCAGGTTGAAATTGTCTGCAAAAAGGTAGACAATAATGGCACTCAAATAGGCCTGTCAACAACACCACCACTGAACATCAGTGACCCAGTTCACATCATATTAAGTCCAAATTCTACCCAAGTAGATTACAACCTGTTGTCAGATGCAGCCCTCTTGTTGGCTAGGCATCTCAGAAGAAAATGAGGATGATTCACTACTTGAAACAACCATGTGTCTAGAAGTTCAAGGGTTAGTGCCCCAGTAACCCAGCATGTCACAGTCTGCTCTTCATGCCTGATCCATTTTGGAAGCTCAATGCGTCCCGATAGAATGAATTGCCACAAAAGAAATAGCTGTAAAGAATTATCCAAGCTGTCCAGGACAAAGAGAAAGCAAAGGACGCACTTTACACTGGCTCTGAACAGCTTTGCATTTGTCAGCAGCCTGGCCCCACCTCAAGAAGACAGTTGCTGCATCTTCATACCTTGATATTTCAACCAAAAAATACATCCATGAGAATGCAGATAAGACTCCACTGTAACACTTTGAAGGTAAACATTTACATCAGTTCCAGCCAACCCCACACAAAAACAACTAGAATCAGCACATTCATAATGTTGTGGGGTCAGATCATCACTGTTGCCATTACTCCACAGTGACTTAAACCAACAAACATGCTAGAAACACTGCTCAGCACATCTACACACATACACACAGATTCAAACACCCTTGACAAGCACTTTTGAGTTGGAAATGTGCTTCATTAGACCTAAACCCTAAACCAAATCCCAAGCCTACAACTCTATGAACCTTCCAGACATCTCTAGATTAATGGTGGGAACATGGCTGTGATCAAAGCACACTACATGATGGAGCTGCAGGAGAAAATTTAAGGCTGAGGCCAACTAGTGTTACAAACTGTCCCTCTCACAAGTTGACCTCCAAGAAGAAATCCAAAAACCCCAGCATTTGTCTGGTCACTGAAACACCAGGTCAATCTGATAAACAAGCTATTGATTCAATCACCCAGGCCCAACAAACAAGGAAATTCAAATAGAGAATTACCTATTGAGCTTTATGTAGATGCTAGCAGCACTTCGATAAGAGTCAAAAGCCATTTGATCTCGACCATCTTCCTCAAGCAGGGCACAAGCATCTATGTACATTCTCACAGCAGCATCTGGTTTCACATCTTCCACAGCCCTGAGAAGCAAGAGATGTGCAACATGTCAGCAAATACTGCTGGCTGGAAGACAGCAACAGAAGGAACACTCCAGGAACAACTCCAACTTGATCACTCCCCTATCCTCACTGTCATTTTCCACATTTGTGATGCTTTTAAAAATGGCAAACCAACAGAGAATGGCAATTCATAAACCTGGCACCCTTGTCAAGTGCATCAGCAGCTGGTTGCACCTTTCCGCACTGTACATAAAGCTCACTAGCTCTTTTATATAAATCAATCACCTCATCAAAATTACCAAGCTCTCTTGCCAGGCCTCCTGCAGATTCCAGGTGCTTTCCAGCTGACCATGGTCTGAGATGCACCTCTATGGTCAAGGAAACTGACCTTGAATAATGAGAAACACCAACCAATGCATCTACAATGGAACCAGAACCAGCTGGTAATATCTTGAACAGATGCTTCCAACAAGTTTCACATCTAAGGAGCCTCCACAGGGCAGTAAACTACTCTTCCATCTGTGTGCAAACCAGAAGCAGAAACAGAGACAATTGTCCCAGACAAGTGTTGCACATAGTGAACAGTCATTGATATCTACATTCAATTATATCAAAATCAGGAGCAGTCTGAACCTTGCCTTGTGATCAAACAAGCTGAGCACAAACTACAAGATTCAACCTTACACAACACACGAAAACAAACATATTCACTAAAAGATTGCTTGCTACAATATCAAGAAGCATTCTAGCCACATGAATGCACCATTCTAGAAAACAGAGAATCAGTGACAAGATTCCAAATCCCTCACAATTGGACAAAGAACAGGTACATTTCTACAGTGGCAAGGATCCATTTCAGGAATGGAGCCCTCATGTGGATACGAGGATGATCTTTCTTGGCCTGTTGCAGCTTTTTCATATGCAATCTTTGCTGCCTCTGGCATTTTTGCCAACTTGAAAGCATTTGCTGTTACCCTCAGACATGGACAACACATGAGATATGGAAGTTAGAGACAAGCAGCCATCACATGCCCAGATGCAACTCACCAAAAAATCTGCTATTCATAAGTGCATAAAGTCCTTGACAATAATGGTTGCCAGGATTCGAGTATCGGGAATTGGAGAACAACTCAGAAGCACACCTCCTAAATTCCAATGGATAGGACATACCAGCTTGCTCATAGAGCGGTGTAGCAGCTGTCCAATCTGGAAACCATTTTGTAAAACTGAGCTTTGTCCTGCAGCTTGCAACATGGTCAATCAAACCCCACACAAAATAGCCATGTAAAATCCGAAATGCAGCAGCAGCCGTGGTTTCTTATAGTATTCTGAAATTTGCCAAACCATCAATCATCATCATCCTTACAAGTGATTCTTGAAACCCTAACTTGACTATTAGTTTTGCCAGAGTCTCCGAGCTGCAAAAGTCTTCCTCTACAAGACGATTATGTCCATTGTGGGGCTCAAACCCTAAGATCTACAACTCTAGATTTCGAACCTCAACATTCCCAGATCGATCGCCCACAAACGGATGAAAACACTGAAATCTGGGCGGACATCAAACCGTCTCTCTACCCACAATACTATAGGACACACAATCACGAAAACAGAGACTGGTAGCTAATTTTTTGCAATTAAAAACCAAACCCTAGAAACAAAAAAACAGGGGCAAAAATCGCGGAATATACATCGCTACACTAACCAAACCAAGAATTCAAAAGCAAATCAAACGAAAGAAAAGAAAGCCATATTCTCAGCAATGAAGAGCCAAGTCTAACAAAACTTACAGCTTGTCAGCTTTCTTCACCAGTTTCTCAGCTTCAGCAACCTTAGGGTTGCTGTTCGAGGCCTTGTCCGACGCCATGAAACTCTGATCCAATCTCCTAAAGCAGCAGTAAAGCTCGTTGCTCCCCGCACCTCACAATCTCCCAAATCCCAAAGAAAAGATCTCGCGACAACAACAACAAATCGTCGCCTTCTTCTTCGTCGTCGTCGTCGTCTTTCTTCTTCGTCGTTTCTGCGGGGGAAAAGCACGAGCAAGGGAAAAGCATTAGCAAGCGCAATGGTTTCGGGCACCAAAATCCTAACCCTAAATTTCAAACTGTCGAAAGATCAAGGGTTCGAATCCTTGTTACCAATGAAAGGACTATATAGGTACCTATAACGCACCTACGTACCTATTTGTTGCAATTAGGGTTTTAAAAAGAAAGGGTTCATGGGATTGAAATTATTAGGCACTTGAGATGATGATTATGGCAAACTAGGTAATTAATAATAATGGCAAAATAGGTAATTAATAATAATGGCAAAATGGGTAATTAATAATAATGGCAAACGAGGAAATAATAAGAGATGATGGATTTTGTGATGAGAAAGTGATCAACACCAAAGTTAATTATTATAGTCACACCCCTCTTGCCCATGATGTATTTATGGGCAATAAATATTACCATAGATAGGGGCAATAGCAAAATGCCTTTAAAATATTTAATTAATTAAATTTGAAGATTTCATGTAAAAAAAATTTACAATATTCTTATTTAAATGTTTAAAAAAAAATTGTCACATTTCTGTACATGCTTTCAGGTAAGTAGTAGCAATGATTTATTTTCAAAATTTGTGAGGTGTAGGGTTTAGGTTGGCCATCATTTATTTACAAGAGGATTTAGCCTAAACCCTACTAAACCTTCAATAAATGAGTAAGGGTGCACCCCCAAGTTGGTTTCATAATTTTCAAACCTAAAAGTGGAGAAGGTATTCTTCAATATTGAATAAAATTTGATTGAAAATTTATTTAAATCAAAATTAAAATTTTAATAAAGGAATTTGGGCACACTCTTGGTTGCCTTGGAAAGCCTTTTAATGAGTAGGAATTTAGTGAAGGTGATTTGGAAAATTTTAGACTTGAGGTGCAAAAGATATTGAATTTTAAAAATAAAATTTAATCATAGAATATTCAATTAAGTTTTTAAAAAAATGGTCGGTCTTGGGAAAGAAACATTAGTGAATCAAGATCAGCCAAATATTATTAATTTCCCTTGAATTTCTTCCTAATCTTTGGCAATAATAATATCATTTGATTTTAATTTTCTTTTTATTGTAATCATTTTTTAATTTTAATTTTTGCGAAATTTCGCCATTTATCGATAAAATAATTTGCAATTAATTTTTTTTCCTAGTCTAAATTTGACTATTTTTGCTGAATGTTTTGGGTTAATTTTCGCCAAATTTAGATATAAAAAATGAAAAAATAAAACACTAATTGTAATTCTAGATTTACTCATTTAATTAGGCGAAAGAAGCAAGTCGTTTCTGTCGTGGTCTTCTTCTTCGTTCTTTCGTCGTGGTGGCGTTCTTCGTCGTTCTTTCGTCGTGGTGGTGTTCTTCGTCATTCTTTCGTCGTGGTGGTGTTCTTCGTCGTTCTTTCGTCGTGGTGGTGTTCTTCGTCGTTCTTTCGTCGTGGTGGTCTTCCTCGTCATTCTTTCGTCATGGTGGTCTTCTTCGTCGTGTTCTTTCGTCGTCGTCCAGTTTGGCTCTGTGCTTTCTGTCGGCGTCGGGGTTCACTTTTTCGACTTCGAGTGTTTGGTGCTGTTTTTTGCTTCTCCAAGTCTCGTTCTGTTGTTGCTGTTGTTGTTGTTGTTGTTGTTGTTCTCCTTCTACTTCTTCTTTTTTTGCTTGTGAATTTCTGGTGGTGCTGTGAGGAGTCTGCTCTCCTGGACTGGGGTTGTTTGGATACAAAAGCACAGAAATTGGATCCAATCATAATGTTCCTTTTTGCTGCTGTGTGGGAAGTAGTTGTGACAAGTGTGAGCAACAGTCGTAGCGATAATGATAATGATCAGCACGATGCATAACTGAAGGAGAAATGCTGGACGAATTGAAGCTTTGATTGTGTGTGTGTGTGTGGTGTGTGTGTGTTTTTGTGGAGATTTTGAGAGGGAAGAGAGCGAAGTCTTTTTGCTGTTCCGTCGTACCGATTTTTCAGGATTCTGTTAAGAGTAGATGTCGTCGAGTCTTTGCTTTTTGAGAGTGTTTTTGAGAATTTCTTTTTTGGAGGGGATGGAGCATTGAAGTTCCCTGCCGTTGCTTTGTATCTTTGGCGGTCAGCGTTGAACGGAGTTAGAGACTTGCAGTCAGTGAGGTAGTGAAAACGAGGTACGTAGTAGATTGAATGGAGCTTGCTTGCACGAGTTCTCGGCAACTTGAGGTCATGTGTTCAACATGTCGTCCGTATTGCATGGACATTCATTTGCGAGAAAAAGGAAATTGATCAATTTTCGCTGAGTCGGAAGCTCAAGGACGGACGGGACGGATGATGTTAGGGCAAAGGAAAATTCACAAATCCAGCAAAGAAGCTCGCAACTGAGGAGAAGAAGTGGCCAGAAACTGTCCAGGGTTTTGCTAGGGTAAGAACATAGCTGAAGGACACAGGGAGAGGGCTTTGCTAGGGCAAGGACATAGCCGAAAGGACACAGAGACAGAGATAGAGAGACGGACAGAGTCAGTCATGTGGCTGAGGGAGGGAATGAGAGTGGAGCTGAAAGGAGTAGAGGAAGGGTTTCTGGGATCCTGGTTTGGGGTGCGAATTCTCAAGCTCCTGAAGGGAGGGGAATGTACAGTGCAGTATGAGGAGTTTGTTGACGAGAAAGATGAATCAAAACCTCTACAAGAGACAGTCAAGATTTCACAGCTGCGGCCAGTTCCGCCAACCTTGAACATCATCAGCTGGTTGAACAAGGAATCAGTTGAGGTCTACCATTCCAATTGCTGGTGGGTGGGATTCATCCAAAGCTACCTCACAGCTAAGAACAAGTATGTGGTGTACTTCCAGGAGAGTATGGAGGAATTGGAGATTGATGCATCCAAGATCCGCACTCGTCAGGATTGGATCAAACCTGTTGGTCAGCGAGCGTTTGTGTGGCAAGTCCATACTCCTTCCATGGTATGGCCTTCCCTCCTTTCTATTCAAGCTCTAGAAATTGGAAAATAAAACAATTGTTAGAGTTCTTTTTCCCTTGACAACTTGTTGCAAACTGGCAATCATCAGCAGAAATTCGCAATCACTGCACCACACCATTTGAGCCAACCATTTCTGCTGAGAGTTCTTCTTCTGGACAAATTCAGGGAGCATTTCTGCCACTTTTGAGGGTGATCAGTTGAGATCCCTTCCCAAGTGGTTCTTGGACTTGCTGGAACAAACTGCTGAGTTATTTTACTGGAAAGTGATATGAACTTCCTCACATAATACCATCTACATTGTTTTGAGCTGGTTTACAAAAACCTCACTTCAGCAACAAGAAACGAAGCTTGTGTAGGAAACCTTTTCCTTTGTTGTCAGTCTGACAGCGTTGACACTTTTGCCATGTCAGCACTGTCTTCCTACTCCACTCACAGATACACAACTGGACCAGTTGAATTATGTTGGGAATCTATCATCTTTTATTTTTCTTTTTTGGTATCGGTTCTGGTTCTAAACAAAATTTCTATGTCCTTATGAGGAGTGGTGATATCATAGAGCACTTTTGTCTGTTGATTGCTTCCTGAACCTGGTCTTCTGTGACAGGGAGATGTGGAAATTGCCTGCAACAAAACTGCAGAGGTAATAACAATCCCAGATTGCAACACGCCATCTCGTGAAACTGAGGGTAGTTCTTCATTGTTGTATAAGTCTGGGTGGGAGTCAGGTGATTGCTGGGGCACCACCAAGAGATCCAGGAAGGAACATAGAGTGGTGAAGAGAGCCCCAGCAACAAGAAAATCTCAACAAGCTTGCTGCAGCAGAAGGCCCAAAAAGTCCCTAAATGCAATGGAAAAGACAGTGAAGCTTTTCCAGCCATTTCACATTGGGTCTATGCAATCACTACAGGAACAACCTTCCTGGCCATCTCCTGTCAACAGTACATGTCACAGAGCTTGCCATCACCATACTGGCATGGCAAGCAGCACTGATCTAAGCTTTCCCATTCCCTCACCATCGACACCTGGGATGTGGGGTGAAGTCAAGGCTGCTCATCCTCCTCCTCCTCTATGTTCTCAGAAGCTTCGTCGGTTGCAGCAAAAGGCCTATCAAGGAGTCCTAGCAGCATTTCATGCACAGAGTGATACCCTCACATTCCCACAGAATCTCCTCCTCACTGATCTTCGCAAAATGCTCAATGTTGGCCAACACGATTCAGATGAGCTCCTGAAGCAGGTTATGGATCAGATTGAGGATCCATTCATGAGTGTGACTGACTAAGAAAATGGTTGCAGTCCATATCTCTCTTTGTAGGCATTGCTGCATTCAGGTAGGAACTGATTTTGATTGAGCATAACAAAGTTCTTATCCAGGATTTCAGTGACAAACCACGGAAGGGAGTTGTTCATGCCACTCACTCAGCTGCACAGTTAGTTGGTGGTTATCTGATCCCACCACTAATATTGGTTGGTACACAACAGACTCAGGTGACCAAACTTGTAAGAGACCAGTTCTTAACATTGTTGAGAAACATTTTGCAGCTGCTGCTGTGCAACTTTTTTAATTACCATTTTGTTGGAAGAAAAAGTGGCTTGATTTTTTCCTCCCATAAAAAAATCAGATTGTTGTCTTCATTTTTTCAGTAGGTGGTTGCAGGAGGAACTGTGTTTACAAGAAGGGCTGGCTGTTGAGGTCCTCCTCATCAGTGAGATGGTTGGACATTTGTTTTCTTGGTTACCCTTGTGGTGCAGCAGCAGCAGCTTCAATTGTTTTCTTGGGCATTCTTATGCATCTGCTGCTTCATTGTTTCCTTGGACATACTTGTGCAGTGCTGCTTCAAGTGTTTCCTTGGACATTCTTGTGCAGTTGTTGCTTCGATTGTTTTTGTAGGCATTCTTGTGCAGCTGCTGTTTCAATTGTTTTTCTTGGGACATTCTTGTGGAGCTGCTGCTTCAATTGTTTTCTTAGACATTCTTGTGCAGCTGCTGCTTCAATTGTTTTTCTTGGGACATTCTTGTGCAGCTGCTGCTTCAATTGTTTTTCTTGGGACATTCTTGTGCAGCTGCTGCTTCAATTGTTTTTCTTGGGACATTCTTGTGCAGCTGCTGCTTCAAGTGTTTTTCTTGGGACATTCTTGTGCAGCTGCTGCTTCAAGTGTTTTTCTTGGGACATTCTTGTGCAGCTGCTGCTTCAATTGTTTTCTTAGACATTCTTGTGCAGCTGCTGCTTCAATTGTTTTTCTTGGGACATTCTTGTGCAGCTGCTGCTTCGATTGTTTTCTTAGACATTCTTGTGCAGCTGCTGCTTCAATTGTTTTTCTTGGGACATTCTTGTGCAGCTGCTGCTTCAATTGTTTTTCTTGGGACATTCTTGTGCAGCTGCTGCTTCAATTGTTTTTCTTGGGACATTCTTGTGCAGCTGCTGCTTCAAGTGTTTTTCTTGGGACATTCTTGTGCAGCTGCTGCTTCAATTGTTTTCTTCGACATTCTTGTGCAGCTGCTGCTTCAATTGTTTTTCTTGGGACATTCTTGTGCAGCTGCTGCTTCGATTGTTTTCTTCGACATTCTTGTGCAGCTGCTGCTTCAATTGTTTTTCTTGGGACATTCTTGTGCAGCTGCTGCTTCAATTGTTTTTCTTGGGACATTCTTGTGCAGCTGCTTCTTCAAGGTTCAATACTATGTGATCACAATCTGAGGAAATACTCTTGAAATTTTTCATTTCAAAGTACTGCACTTGTAGAAAGCAACAGAAGAAGCTCTGGAGATTGATTGCAGTTTTCCTTACAAAACAGCTCTGGAGATGATGCTAGGTCACATTTAGCATGAAGAAAAAAAGAGGGAAAACATGGCATGATGATCTTCAGGTTAGGTCTACTTTAGGAAGAATTTGACAATCATGTTTGGAATCCGAGACAGAAATCGTTTGATAATCGAACCCCTGAAAATAGAAATCACCAGTCGCTAAAGAAAGAAAAGGAAGAAAGAGAGTTTATGATCAGTCCCAAAACCTCGATTTGCGTGGCAAGGATTTCCAACCCAAAAAAAATACATGGCTGTACAAATGAAGCTCAGATCTGCGTCCTGATGAGACTTTGATGCAGTGGGTTTGGGTTTGTTTTCTGTGGATCCATGTGGTAGCAGAGCTGCTGAAGAAGATTCTTGGATTGCAGGGAAGACTTGGGGATCTGGAGCTGAAGAAGAAGAATACAGGACTGGTGGGTGGATTGTAGGAATCGAGTATTTGGAGCTTGAAGAATTTTGGGTTTGCAGGAGTGAAGGGATTTTGAGCTCAAGAGGACGAGGGGATTGGTTTTTGCAATTTGAGAATGACGACGTTACATCTTCAAGGGGGGAAAGATTCTTGAGCACATGCTAGTGGGAGTTTCTGGGAATCGGTTTTGTGTGTTGGGGGGTGGAAATCAGAGAGTTGTTGTTAGGATGGGTGGTTCAATCGCAGCAGCAGTTGTCGTTATTGCAATTTTGTGGAGCTTCGTGTGGTTAGTGAGAGCAATAGAATCTGATTCTTGTCCACCTAATGCAGAGGATGATTCTTCTGCTTTAGCTTCTTGTATATTTCAGACAACAGTGGACAAGAAGATGTACAGATTTGATCTTGCTGCTCAGATTCAAGGATTTCCTCATGGAATTCGAAGTGAAGATGGGTATGGAAAATGCCAGAACCTCAACTGTGAATCTAAGCTCTGGTTTCTGCTGATGATGATGAAGAAGAAGAAAGAAGAAATCCTGGCATTTGATTTGGAGACAGCAATGTGATTCCAGAGCTTTGAAATCTAAATCAGTGAAGATTCTCAGATTGTTGAGCCGATTCATGGATGTCACACAGGTTTGACAAGGGTGAGCATAGTCTATGCATGTGAGAAACAAACAGCTAACTATAGTTTACTGACAGCAATGTGATTGATTCCAGAGCGTTGGAACCCTAATCAGTAGAGATTCTCAGATTGTTGTGAGCTTCTTCCATGGATTGTCTGTCACACAGGTTTTATAAGGTGAGCATAGAAGCATGTGAGAAACAAGCAGCGGCTACATACTGGTTTCAGGTGTGCATTTCAGGAGAAAACCCTAATTCAGTAGCAGCTGCTGTTTATATCCCCATTTTTTCTATGCACTGCAAGAAATGCACTTGTTTTAAAAACACATAGAGTTACTGCCACCTTGTTGATCAATTGATGGACCAGATGATTGTCTTTCTTGGCTCTAT
>Ga0209208_10007632_pt1 | contig 14595 bp, 10 predicted proteins | sample S1TSphfallax_3_FD_187694 | JGI IMG/M metagenome (GOLD analysis project Ga0209208, IMG submission 187694) | Host-associated microbial communities from peat moss isolated from Minnesota, USA - S1T2_Fd - Sphagnum fallax MG (SPAdes) (version 2) | ecosystem: Host-associated > Plants > Peat moss >...
ATCTATGTACATTATAATATTTATTTATTATACAAAAAAGAAATTATTTTTGCCAAGTAAACCTAGTGCTGTGCTGCACTACAGTAATAATTATAAATTATTAAATTATTAAATAAATATTCAGTAGCTCAGAATCACTCACTCACTCACTCACTCACCTGCCGATGGTAGCCGGTGAGGTACTTGAAAAGATCAGTCACATCCATTCCCAAATCGGGATTGCAACTACCAATAATTGCACCAAACCACAAGTTATAGAAAATGATTTTTGAAAAAAAAAAAAGAACAAGAATTTAAAATAAGGAAAAATCATTTAAGTTTAATAAATAAATAAATAAATAAATAAATATTTATATGTGTATACAACAACCACAATCCATACGCATCTTCTGTGGCCCAAGACTTTGAACAATCATTTTATTTTATTTATTATTATTATTATTATTATTATTATAATATTTTGGGTGAGTATAATGCTCAAGTACCTGAGAAGACCAAAATCTGAATACACAGAGGCAGTTCGTGGATTATAGTTTCCTGTGCCTAGATGGACATATGTGCGGAGACCATTCTCCTCCTGTGCATCCATCCATCCATCCATCCACCCATCCACCATACAAAATTTCCACATACTTTTACTTGAGGATGAATCACAAATTCCGTGTTTTTTTTTTTTTTGTTGCCAAAATAATTTGCCAAATTTAAGTTTATTTTATTTTCTGGGAGGAATATTTCATCACATTTTGACAAAGTTTTTAGTTTGGGGGCAGGTTTTTGGGTCAGTTTTCTAGAAACCTTGTCACCGCTGATTAAAATGCTAATTTTTTCTTGGGCTGCTGGTTGTTAATCATTTTACATTGGAAAATTGAAATAAATAAAATAAATAAATAACTAAATTTATACTTATTATTTTCTTTTTTTAAAAATCAACTCTGTGTGTGTATTGAGTGAGAACAGGAAGCTGACCTGACGTACTACCATGATGCATTTACAATGGGTTTTGAGGCCAACTAATCCATAAGCCACATTGCAACCCGCATCCTGTAAGCAACACCAAAAAAAACAAACAAAATAATTGGCAAAAGGTTTAGCCAAATAAAAAAGAGAAAAAAATTATTGGTATTTTTGTCAAAACTCGTTTGAGAATTGAAAACCCATATGCCCAGATTACTATTACAAATGCACAACACAAGATGTAAATTTTGCATACCTTATTCCTCAACTATTGAAATTGTGCAAAATTAAATTTGAAAAAGCTGAACCTCAGTAATTTTCTTAAATAAATAAATAAATAAATAAATAAATATTCGGCGAAAGAAGTGCTAAACGTCAGTCGTAGGTATAGTAGCAAGCCCATGATGAATTTCATCATAATAAACTGATCATGCAATTTGCTACTCAGAGATCTCATGCATGTTGCACAAAGAATAATCGTTTTAAGATTTCTGCCAAGTTCGAGATGATGATATCAAATCAAAAGGATAATCTCATGGTGTAAACGTTTTATTTTACCTCCAGCATTTGTGCAAAACCCATGTTGCGAACTTCATCGAAACGAGCTTTCACCTCCACAAGTACTGCCACCTGCCAATGGTTTTAAAAACAAATAAAGGAAAACATCATGTTGTTACTCAAGAATTGCAAATGAGGTTTTTTGAGTTGCTACATCTGTCTGCAAAAACCCTTGCAGTTTGGTAACAACAACAACAACAACAATGTCACAATCTTGTGGGAAAGAAACAAAAAAAGACCCATTCAAAATCTTTGCAAATGAGAGAGCTGCCCAAAAGAAGGTTTCTCAACACACACCTGCTTTCCAGATTCGGCTGCTTTCACAAGTGCAGAAATCACAGGGCTGTCATTGTTGGTGCGGTACAGAGTTGCTTTTATAGCTACCACCTGATGAAGAAGAAGAAGAAAGAAAGAAAGCAAAAACAAAAAATGCTGTCATTTTGTCCAACATCGGTCATGTGTCTTGTGGAAATCTATATTTCTTGGGCTTTCCAGATTAATTCATCTGTTTTTCACCTGAGCAAGAAATCACAGGGCAGTGGAGGTTCATTGTCAAAGAGATGTAAGTACCCGAGGATCATTTGATGCAGCCTCCACAAAATGTTGGGTACTTGTCACAAAACTATGGTAAGGATGCTGAACAAGAATGTCGCCTTTTCTTATAACGTCAAAAATGTCTACCTGCTCTCATCATCACCCAAGAAAAACCAGAAAATTTGGAGATCTTGATTAATTAAGATGTGAACCACATAGGATTGCCACATTATTTTCATCACTAAATAATTTTCCAAATAATCTACCAAGCCACAATCAAATTTATATGACTCTGAAAACTGCCACCTTGTTGTACACCGTAGTACCATGCATTTATAGTTACCCATAGCTTAGAACTTGCTGTAAAGCAAAAGCTGCAAAACACAAGATCAGATTCTTTTTTGCCACCAATTGTTGGAAAGGAAAAGGAGCTCACTTGCATGATGCATCATCACATTTGAATCTTATATGAGTAAGTACAGAGAGATTCAAACCCAGACTATGGACATGAGAATTTTCTTTTAAGTGTTGGGTGCTCACCGACCCTTGCAATCGTGGATGTGTCTTTGGAGACCAGGGAGTGAATATGAGTGGAGAGTCAACTCCAAGCTTGACAGGCAAAGAATCTAAATCTGCAATTCCCACTTGATGAATGACGGTAGTGTAAGAATGGGATGTAAGAGCTGCAGACAGTCTCTTGATGTGTTAAGATCAGCTCATGAGAATCAGAAGAAAAGAAATCAAGGATCAAGTTTCCATTTCTTCTACAAGCTTGATTTTTTTGCTACTACAGTCCCGGCCCATTGAGAATGAATGGCAGTTTAATGCAAAGAAGAACTAACCTCCAAGTGCCATTTGGCCACAGACAGTGTACACATCATCTTTGTTGCTCAAGCCAAGCTCATTCGATAATCGTTGGATAACATCTTGTGGCATTTCACAGTCAACTTCAAGGCGTACAAATGGGGCAAACCGCAACTCTCTCATCTGCTTGAGAGCATTTATATTTTCCAACAGGAAAAAAAAAACCATTACAGTTGATCCCAGCCAGCAGAGGGAAAGAACAAAAGAACTGTCAAGTTCATGGCACTATCACACTAGCAGATTTTCTATAACAAAAGAAGAACAGAAGAAAAAGTTGAATGTGAATTCTGCAAAATATTCCTAATAGGAAAAAGTTGGGAGTCACAAAAAAGCAACCTCATCTGTGATCATCTCAAGAAGGTCTTCAGCTTCCTCCTCATTTCTTGCCACATCTGCATTCCGTGTTGTTCGAAACATGTGTGCAGATTTTATCTGCAAGCCAAAAAATCACAACAATCATTGCCAACTTTGAGAGTTCATTCAAGCAAAATCACAACACCCATTGCTGCTTTGAGAGAGCTTGTTCAAGCAAAAATCACAACACCAATTGCCACCTTTTGAGAGCTCATTCAAGTAAAAATCAAAACAACCATTGCTGCCTTGCTCAAGAGTTCCTTCTTTTAACAAGCACATCATCCTCATCAATATGTCATCTAGATTGTTACATCTCTGCTGAATGCAAATGACCAGCATTATATGTCCCAAGATTGTTTCTTTATGAATGAATTTCAGGTTGAAGTGATCGTGCCTCCATGCCACCAAAAAGGAGGTCCAAGTTGTTGGTAATGATCTGATCCACCGACACAAATGTGTTCTGCATATACCTGCCACCACAAGCACAAACCATGCAATCCTGTCACAGATCTGAGCTTAAAGCTCTCTCAAAATGGGTACCTGATCTCAAAGCTCTCAAATGGATGGGTACTTCAGCTCAAAGCTCTCAAATGGGTACATCAGCTCAAAGCTCTCAATGGGTATCTGAGCTCAAAGATCTCAGTGGGTACCCACCACTGAGCGCACAGTTTGAGAATTTGTTTAACCAGCTAGACTTTATCTTCAGTTTCTATCATAATATGTGAGAAACAATAGTTCAATCTCTTCAGCACACAACACATGATGCCTTTCAATATGCAAGTGCAAAACCTTGTATCCTGGTGTGCACCTTGAGTCAGAAAAAAAACTCTAAAGAATTGTGGCAGACGAGTAAGTACAAGAGGCACAAATTCGGTTTCTAACTACTACATACTCATGCTCATTGTCGAGTGCCAAGCTCTTCCAGCGCTGCACTCCTGAGGGGATGCTCACAATGGCAAACTGAAGTGTGTCGTCATAAGGATCCCTTAGCACCTGGGGGCCAACAAAAGTCCATCATGAAGAATCCAAGTGAATATGGAGGGAGGGGAAGATGATGCTGGAGCAAAATTTTCAATGACACATATTTTCTTTTTATAAAAGAGACCCAACATTGAAAAACCTGGAAGATCATCATCCTCTAGAAAATCCTACTAGACAAGAAATTGTTCAGCCCCACATATGGACAGCTGAGAAAAATTGCTGCAGAATGCAGAAGAGTTTTAAAAACTAACTAACCACTGCAATACTCAAAGTTAAGTTGCCAATGAATGGGAAGGGATGTCCAGGGTCAACAGCCAATGGCGTCAGTATGGGCTCCAAGGATGACTTGAAGTATTGCCTGAGCTGCAACCAACCATGCCAGAAGGGGTAACAAATTCCACACATCATTTCTGGTCAAAGAAATTCCTTTGAAAAACAGAGAACAGAAAAAAAAATTTACTGAAGAAAATCATCATGTAGAAATTGGCATGGAAAATTCGCAAGGATCTGCTAACCTGCTCCTTCTGATGATGATGGAGCTTGTTGTAATCAAGCAGATTCAAGCCCTCTTTCTTGAGTGCTGGCAAGAGATCTTGCATCAAGCATTTGATTTGAGTTTCTACCATTAACCTCACTTCTCTGCAAACAAAAATAAAAATAAAAATCTGAAAGTTTAAGATTTGTCAGCAGCCATCTGGACTCCACCACCCACTAAGCCATTCAGGAAACGTGCAAAACAAAATGGGTTTGGAAATTTCTTTTTTTATATGTTTTTACCTCGCCACATTCTTGAGCTGATGTTGTGGTGTCCAAGCCATGCGCCTCTGCTGAGTGATGAGATTCTCAACTCCTGCTGCTTCCTGTCTTTTGAGTGCACCCACTCGTTTGCAGAAAAACTCATCAAGATTGCGTGCTGAAATTGCAAGAAACCGTAACCGCTGCAAAAGAAAAGCCATCACAAAGACAAAGATCAACAACATAGGTAGGTACATCTCAATGAGTGAGTGTGGCGGTGGTCACTGTTTTCTTGTCATTAGGTAAAAACCCAGTCAGTAAGTAGGTAAGGAAAAGAAGTTGGAGGCGACAACAGATCCATTGTGTTTGACACCCAAAACTCCAATCATGGAAAAGATGAATGGATGTTCATTTGTTGTACCTCAAACAGAGGAGTCTGAACATCAAGTGCCATGTGAAGCACCCGCCAGTTAAATGCCAGCCAGCTGCAAAGATCATGAATGGGTCAGACAGACAGACACAGAGAGAGAAAATAGAAAAAGAAATGGCAAGCAAGAGAAATTGTATTGTTGGATTTCGATCAGGGAACAATTGCAAGAGAAGAAGTAGTGCTGCTGTGTCAGATCAGTGCCTGAGCTCCTTGTTGTAGACGGAATCAGCAACAACAAGGTCTTTGAGGTCAATGTGTTTCACATCCGCCTCCAACCCAACTTGTTTTTGTGGCGGCATCACCACATTCTCCGGTGGTGATGACGAAGAATCTAGTTTAGCTTTGAGATGCTCGGTAACACTATTAGCTGCCTCTTCCTCCTGCTGCTGCAACTTCCTGCTCTTCCCTCTTCTCTTCCTCTGCAGCACTTGAGAAGAAACCTGGAACCCAAAAAAAAGAAGAGTTTCATGAACAAGAAAAACCACAAAGAAGAGAGAGATGTATGCACACAGAGAGAGAGACACACACACACACACACACAGACAAAGAGAGAGAGCTTGTGTGTTTCTTGTGCACTATGTTTTTGGATTTTGCACATACCTTTTGCTTCTCGGATTTGTGCTGTTCTTCCTCCTCTTCCTCCTCCTCCTCCTCCTCCTGCTCCTGCTGCTGCAATCTCTCTGCAACAACAGTCTGCCTGCCATTTGCAACAACAGTTGATGCTACTGTTGTTGCTGTGGCAACTGCTGAGCCATTGTGCATTGCTTTTCCAGCATCAGGATCATCGAGGGTATGGAAGAGAGGGGAATCAGCAGCAGCATGGTGGACTAAACCATTCAAAGCTATACTAGTGTGCTGCTGCTCCCTTCTTGGAGACCTGCTTGGCGTGGGCGTCTTTGTTGTCTGCTGCTGAGAGCAGTTACTCCTCCTGTGAAGAAGAGAATCTGAAGGAAAACCCAGTCTAGAACTGCAGCTTCTTTGGCTTGAGCTTGAGCTGGTGTTCACGGACCCTCCCCGCAGCAGCCTTGTGGTCCAGAAAACAGACTGAAGTTGTTGTTGGTGATGGTGGTGGTGGTGTTGGTGTTGTACGTGTGGTACTACAACTAGCTTACAGCTCCATAGCTCTCCAGATGTGCTGCTACTACAGCTGGGTTTAGAGGAGGAGCATGGCAACCTGACGGCAGTGAGAAGAGTGTGAGGAGGAGGAGGAGGTGGCTCCCATAGCCTGGACACCAAGGAATCTGCTCCTGATCTCATGCTCTTTAGCTCCTCCCACAAAAATTCTTCCACATCAGAAAACTTGCTCTTGTTTCTTGTTGGAAGAAGGAAGTCTCGGTAACTTGCTCTTGCTTCTTGTTGGAAAAAAGTGTTCACAGTCTAAGAAGGAAGCAACAAGCTACAGACAAGAAGAAGAAGAAGAAGAAGAAGAGTTGTCAGTACATTCAGCTCCTCACCAGCCATCATCCCCAAAGCTGTTGAAAGTCTTGCACTTGAAAGGTAATTGCAAATTGCGCAGCAAAACAACAACGATTCCTCAAACTAGAACTCCACAACTCGTCAAGACCCAAGACCCAAAAGACCCAAAAAAAAACATCATCAACAAATTGCAGAGTAGACGAGGAAGGGAAGAACAAAAGGACCTTCTGATGATAACAGGCAGCTGAAACTTCAAAAGCAGGCAGCAAAAAATCTGGAGATCACCAAAACCTCCAGCTGCTGCAGAAGAATTCTTCCACCGACAAAGCAAGCCCAGTTCTCCTCCTTCCTTCCTTCCTTCCTTACTTCCTTCCTCTCTGTCTCCAAAATCCAGCCAAACACACAAGCCGATGAAGATCAAAAAATCCAAAATACAACTCTGTTTCAAAACAGGCACACAAAACACAATCTGAAGACGGACAATCCAAAGACAGAAGACAGACAGACAGACAGACAGACAGACAATCCGGCTGTTGGGGGAGGGGGGAAGAGAGAGGGACAAGAGACAAGATGAAGCTTGTTCCTCATGGACCCAGTGAGGATCAAGGCCAAAAAATCCCCAAAAGGGTTCAAAAGATGGCAAATTCTGGGAACAGAATTGCACAAACATGCATACCGTGAGAGTAGCAGCCCAGCAGCAGCAGCAGCAGCAGCAAGCTGAAGCTTGTTTGGCAGATGGGTATGAGGAAAAACTGAGTGCGTGTGTGTGTGCTGGTGAGTGTGTGTTGTCCTTGGGGACGTTGCAAAGTCGTGAGTGAATCTGGAATCTGGGAAATGGGAGGTGAGAAAGAGACAGTGAATCTTGATGAGAGTCATAGGCTGCCACTGTTCCACCGCGGAATCCTGGGACTAGGCCACTGTTCCACACGGCAGAATCTTCTTGGCTCTTTTAGCCCCCCTTTTCCCACCACCGCCTCCCTCCTTTTAATTGCAACTATTTAAGTGCATTACCTTTCTATCTTTTTACCAAATGCCTAGCAACTTGTTTTTTTTCCCTTTTGCAAGTAGTGTTTTCTTTTTTTTTTGGGTTGATTTTTTTAATAATTAATAATTATTTAATGTAATTTTTGTGATACTGAGAATTTGGCGAATTTTTTTAATCACAAATTCTAGCAAAATTAGTTGAATTTGCACTAGAAAATCAATTTTTAATTTGCTCATGTTTACCAAACAAAAAATTTGGCAAAAACCACCAAAACTTCCCCCACCCCCCCCCCAAAAGGATCGCTTCCAAGTCTCCATAAAGGCTATCCTATCTTTTTTCACACATCAAATGGCAAACAATTTCTTCATCTTAGGGTCACTCAATTTTGGCACATTGAATACCACATAATATTCTTTGACACGATTAGCCAATTTGGCACATCAAATACCACACAATTTTGCTTTGTTTATAGCTACCCTATTTGAGTAGTCTTATGATGCCACCAAAAAGTTTCAAATTGAGTGGGCATCAAAGTTGCCAAGGGTAGCCTAGAGGGTTCGTGTATGAAAAGGTGGGCTTATAAAGAACACGAAGTGTAAGGTCTCCTCTTTGATTGAAGATTGTGGGTTGTAAATGGGATACATTTACTAAACATGGTTGTTGAATTGGTGTGTGTGATATGTCAAGGTTTGGTGATTAAAAAGATGGGAAGTACATTGGAAAAAAAATGTGCACATTTGAAAAGCAAATGATTGTACACTTAGCATGCTACAAGTAATCACACCTACAAGTGAGGGAAGTCCGAAAATTGTTCAGATGAAAACATTGTTTCATGTTCTTCCCCATGGTTGTCCAATGTTGGAATGTGAAATCATGCATGGCTTGTTTGTTAGCTTAGGGGTCTTGAATTGACAATGTATTGATTTGATTTTACTAGTTAGATCCTTGTTGAAAATCCAAGTGACAAGTAATTGGAACTGGTATATATTGGGGACTTTTTGGAATCCTTTGTATAATCATCCATGAACCATTCCAAAGACAATTTCAAAAATGACTACCTCATTTTTAAGCCTAGCTACTTCATTTCTTTCTTAATAACTACTTTCTTTTCTTATTAACTTTCTTAATAACTATCTCCCATCTTTCCTATTAATTACCTCCATTTTATAATTATCTCAGTTTTTTCCCTATCCACCAACATGGATATAGAAAAACAAATTAACATGTGTTTTTCATGTCCATGAAATGTATATTAATTTAAATTATATTTGACATCAACATAAATAATGATGAATTATTGAAAATTGTATGAAAACATAAGAAAAAATAAAAAGGTTGACTGTCATTGGCAAGGCACAACAACACAGAGCTCAAATATGAACATTTTAATCCAAAACGCTACTATTAAAGGCACACACAATTCCATCAATTCATAGTTTGTTCATGTGACGAAGTTACAACCACCAACAATGGATCTTGAATTCATTTCCATGTATGTGGTTAAATCTTGGACTAGGGTACTTATCTTGGTGTGTGTTGAAAGGGTGGTGGATGGACCAAGCTCTAACAACCTCATTAAAATGATTATGAATGCACTGTTGAAAGGTGGGGGGGGAGTGATTTTTTTGGGCAATTTATAGCCACTTTCCAAGATGCCAAAGGAGCTAGTGATTATGTAGTGCAATTGTTTTGGAAAATAAAGGTTCAAAATAGCCAGATCTAGTAACAAAGTGTTATTGCTTTCACCATCTCACTCCTATTAGGTTTATGGTTGTAGTCGTTTTAACAATTGATTAGGAATACAATATAACTAGATCCAATAATGGATGTTATTCCTCTTGCCAACAAGCACTTGAGTTACGACAAGGGTTGTCATCACCAAGACAATTTTTTTTTACTTTCGCTATCTCTTCTTCACCATAGCACAAGCATTCACCAACATAGCATTTCATTTTAAGGTTGCTTAACTAACTTTCGCCTTTTTATCTTTGATTTTTCAATAGTCATTATAATCTTTGAGATTTATGAGTAATGGGTGGCATGGCTTTAATGCTTAAAAGTTACAACTTGTTGTTGTAAACATTTTTGTTTTAGCTTTCAATGCTTGTGTTTGCAATGTGCACGATGTAAGAAGTTAGGAATCAAGACTAGTAACAATTCAAGATTTGAGATTCGGCACTTGAAAATCAAGATGTTAGTGGTCACTTGATGTTTCATTACTTATTAAGTTTTGAAGCGACAAGTTGGACAGTAAGATGTTGTATCATTTAGGGTTCAACAATGAGATTTGCAAATTGTGATCTTGATATGCAACTTATGATGGTAAATCATGATTTTCGTTGGCCAATTCAAGCTCGTGAATTGAGATGCTACAATTATGCAACAACAATGGGCAATGTGCACTATTCATCATTCATCACTAATAAGGTAAGTATTGACTTTCAATTTTTTGGAATTTTTTTTCTCATGAAATTTGCGTTGTGCAACCTAGGTCATGTTGCATGTTGCTTACATTATGCAATTATGTTAGACTCCAAAGTCCAACATGCATTGTGCACTATGTAGTCAAAAAAAATTCTAAATTCTGGACTATAATCTTGGACCTATCAATGGTCATTTCCATACTTGGAGTTTGGATTCTAATGAACTTGTTGTTCAATGTTCATGTTTTATGTTATTTGATGATGATTATTGATTAAGGGTCTAGACTCTAGACTTTGAACCGTGTTGTGTTTTTTTGAGTTTGTGTTTCTTTTGCCACTTCATTAATGGTAGACTAATTCAACCATTCCAAGTTTCCATGGCTCCTTTGCAACCACCTGCCAATTTCAAACATAAGTTTTTTTGGGGAGCTTTAGTTCTTGGAAATTTTAACCTTGTGTTTTCTTCCTCTAATAATGTTGTCTTTACCAACCTTGTGCTTGTGAAAATGCCTCCTATTGAAGTGTCTGAGCAAGAAAAACACTTGAAAAGGAAAGAGTATGAAATTCATTGAACCTTTTAGGATGTTTGGTTTATTAAGCGATAATGGGCTGAATTAGTGGTTGGAACTAATGGTGTTGTTAACCAAATGTGTTGCAAAGTGTGCACAACCATTGAAGGCAAGGAAAGATTATTGACAACCAAGTTGGATTCCTTATATAAACATGCAAGGAGAAAAAAGGCCAAAGCAATGGTCACACTATTTTAGTTCATTTTTGGGATTAAATAACTGGAGTTGTTTTACCTATGAACCTTACCTTGTTTTCTAACATTTGTGGTTTTGTTCAATTGTAATGCTCTAAGTAGTTCATGCACTTTCAAATGAACTAGATTAGCACTTCCCAAGTCATGAGTTGATGAATGCTTTGGGGATGATATATCCACACTATTGGGTTGTTACAAATTATGACACATCATTTCTTCTACACTTTGAGGTCATCATTGAAGAAAAATGGCAAAGAGTGCAATTATTTGAAGCACATGTGGTCATTTATATCAAGTTCTAAGGTGTTCACTTTGGGCATATTTGAATATGTGAAGCTTGCCAAACTTGTTATGTGTTAGGTTTTGGGATTTGTTAAAGATGAATGTTGCTTTAGCACTTTGTCTTTCATGAAGGGCAAACTTCGAAAGCATCTCACCACCCATCTTTATGTGTGTGTGAAAATGTTTTCACAAGACTTCTACAACCTCGAGTCTTTTCCTTATACTAAGGCCATAGTTGCCTAGAAGGAAAAGAAGACCCATTATAATATTAATGCTTGAAGTTTACACTTCTAGTATTTTTGTGCAAGGTTTGTTTAGCAATGGTAGATTAGTAGTATGGCATCAAAAATAGTTTTTGTTTCACAAATCAAATATCAATATTGGGAACATCAACTTGTGCATATCGTAGTTACAATGTGTAGTTAATAATTTTTTTGCACCTTCGGTGGTTTGCCATTTTATTTGGGTTTTATAATTTGGTAATTGATGAGGTATGTCACATGATTAGTATTAATGTGCAGTTTGCAATTTTGTATGTTATGTGAAATTTTGGACTTTAACTAACATTTTGTGTGTTTATTTAAGTAGGCGACTTTGATTGCAAAGGGCAAGTTCATTTTAGATTGAGGTTTAGTTCCCCCATAAATCATCTATTTAACTTTTCTATCATGTTTCATCATTGTTTAATTGTAGGTTTGTATATGATTTTGATGTGTTATAACTTGTAAGTTAATGTTTAAATAGTAGAATCTCAATTCGCAAATCGCCAATATAGTTGACATTTGATAAATATTATCACCAATATACATATGATGAGCTTTTTGAAATAGCCAATAGGAGCTAAACATTTAAAAAATTAATCACCAAACCTTTAGATGCTAATTTGCATGCAGTAGCCACAATCATTCTTGTAGTTTTAAAAAGGTGTCATTAGTTTTGACACCTATACACAAGCATTAGCCATTTGGCCTCCATAACCATATGAAGCAATGGCCATCTCACCCACATTTCTCAACCAATAAAAAATACATTGGTGGGGGGATGATTTGGGAGCATCTATTCAAAAAGTTTTTTTTGCTTCAAGGAGTAAATAGGGTCTCAATATTCTAAGGGGGAAAGATAGAAGTCAAAAAATAAATCTTGGATTCTAGACACCATTTTTTATATGTGTTCAATGTGTTGTTCATTGGAATAATTTGGTAATTAGTACTTGTTTAAGTTGATTTTCATTGTAAGGATTGAATGATTCATGATGAACTTCCATGGTTATTTTAACCATTCGCCCAAAAGGTCTTTAGAGTTTCAAAACTTAGAAATTGACAGTAATAATATTATGAAAAATGTCAAGACTATGTGAATGTGAATGTTGAATCCATTAAAGAAAATCATGGAAAAATATGATATGTTGTTTGCAATGATACAATCTAATTCCAATTCAACCTAAGTGGCAAAGGTGAAGCAAAACTTGAATGTTTTTTGTGAATTTATTTGGAGTTGTTTGGGATTTAATACATTTGGAAACTTGAATGCAAAGTGGAGTTATATCTTTGAATAGTTTGGTCCATGGTAGAGGCAAAATTTGAATGGTTTTTGAAAACAATTGTTAGTGGTTTATGATGTTGTAGATTTGGACAGGTGAATGTAGAATGTTCAAAATCTTTGATTTGTATGGTAAATGGTGAGGCAACTTTTGAAAAAAATTTGTAATATTTTGGTGAGTGGTTTATGATGTGATAAATTTGAAAACTTGAATGCAAAGTACTCAAAGCCTTTGAATTGTTTGGTAAATAACATAGGTTGATCTTTGGATGTAACTAAGTTGAGAGGTTTGTGATGTGGCAATTTTTGGAAACTTGAATGCATGGTGCTCTACTTTTTGAATTGTTTAGTGAATGGCAAAGGTGGATCTTGAAAGTTTTCTTAAGTTTTTTTGAAAGTCATTTGTGATGTGACAAATTTGGAAAATTGAATGTAGACTATTCAAGATCTTTGTTTCATAAATGGTAGAGGCATATTTTGAAAAGAAAAATGAATGGTTTTTGTGATGTGGTAGATTTGGAAAGTTGAATGCAAAATGTTGAAAACATTTGATTTTTTTGTTAAATGTAAAAAATTGAATTTTAAATGGTTTAAAAAAAAAATTGTGAGTGGTTTGCGATGTGGTAGATTTGGAAAGTTCAATGCAAAATGTTAAAATCTTTGCTTTGTTTGGTAAATGGTAGAGACATGTTTGGATTTATTTTTTAAAAATTGCAAGCGGCTTGTGATGTGGCAAATTTGGAAAGTTGAATACAAAATGCTAATATTTTATTTATTTTTGGGAAAATGGAAGAGGTGAATTTTGAATTAAAAATAAAATAAAATTGTGAGTGGTTTGTGATGTGGCAACTTTGGAAAGTTGAATGCAAATCAAGTTTAAGATGGAAATTGAGACACCCATACATCTTAAATATTCCCTCAAGTTATGATTTGATGATTTATTTTTATTTTTTGAAATTGTTAGATTTAGACACTAGGTTCTAGCATGTTACCAAAATATAAGGGGGGTCCAAAAAAACCTAAATGTAATCCTTCAAGAGCAAGTTCGCACATTCAAACCCAAATAAAAACTCTTTGCAATGGATTCCTTCCATTTGTTTGCAAAAAAAAAAAAACAAAGAGCAAAATAAAAAAGCATTTGAAATGGGTTTAGGGTTTCTATTACCATTTCTATTTTGGCTTGCTTATTTCAAATTTCATATCCTTTGAATTTGACTCTTCCTCAAAAGATATTGAAATTAGTCCAATTTTTAAGAGTCTTATGAGATGCCATTCCTAGAGATCATATATACCCAACATTATACCTTAGTACCTAGGCCAGTTTGACATTAATTAAATTATTTGTGAATTTTTCTCAAAATTGTTAATAAAATACCTTGTAACTTTGTGAATTTTTTAAAAAATAAAGAAGTTATTTGTTCTTTCCTTATGTTTATTTTTCCCCCATTCAATGGGTCTTGTTTATTACTGTCATACATAAATCAAAGGATTATTTAGTACCTAAGTGCACATGAAAAAGTTGGTAACTACATGAGAAAAATAATGATTCTTTCACAATTTTAAAAGTAGATGATTCAACCCTCAAGATTCAATTTCATGAAAGTAAAATTAACATCAATTTGTAGCTAATTGATGCTAATTTTTTTGTCGGTTTGTGAATCAATATCTCAACCTTGTCAGACATAAAACTAAATTTTAAATAGTTTTTGGGCACATAGTGAGTGTTAACGGTATGTAACATGCTACCTGACATGTCATGTGTTAGGTAAAGCCCTCT
>Ga0209208_10007633_pt1 | contig 14592 bp, 17 predicted proteins | sample S1TSphfallax_3_FD_187694 | JGI IMG/M metagenome (GOLD analysis project Ga0209208, IMG submission 187694) | Host-associated microbial communities from peat moss isolated from Minnesota, USA - S1T2_Fd - Sphagnum fallax MG (SPAdes) (version 2) | ecosystem: Host-associated > Plants > Peat moss >...
ACAAAAAATACGTAAACCTTGAACCTATATTTGTTTTTCAATTAAGGTATTTCCATAATCCCTTCAAGTGACATGACACTTCCAAGTTACTCAAGTAAATATTTACCATTTATTAAGTAATCCATTATAATCATCCTCAATTGATGGAAGTTGATATTTAATAAAAATTGTAGAAAACAATAGTAGGTAGTTGATTGAGTTCAAAATGTAGGGTGAAGGTCTAGGGTGGCCACAATCTAGAATTTAAATAACAAGGAGCTTAGGACAAAGGGGGTAATCCAATCCCATCTTGCATTTTAAAAACATTCTCACCCTTACTTAGGCTATACCCAAACATATCAACTTTATCATAAACCCAAACATAAGAAAAGAAGGAAGGTTCTATGTTTTGACCAATGTTGTGCCATTATTTGAATTTTTAAAGAATCATCCATTTTAGTTCCAATTATTTGAAAGATATTTAGAATCAAAGAATTGTCAATCCCAATTATTTAAAAAACCTCAAAGAATCAACAATTTCACGAAATGATTAGCAATGAACTAGAGGTTTTAATGCTTAGTTATTTGATTTTTCAAAAAAAATTAAGAACCATGGTTACTAAAATTACATCTTTGATTTGTTTGAGAATTGTGATTATGAATCCTAAATGCCACTTTGATAACAATTGGGGTTTGAACCTCTTTATAATAACTGCCCAACATTGATTCTTACACCTATTCCATGACAATGAAAGAGATCTCACACTTACATGTAGGTTTAATTTTCCTCCTTTTAATGAAGAGTAGGGTTGAACCTTTTGATTTCTAGTAGGGAAATTCATGAACATATAGGCGCCCTCCAAATACACTAAGAAATTTTTCCAAGTGTTTATGTGTAAGCTAAAACATAGGATGAATCATCACAATAAGAGCCTTCCTAAGGTGGGACTTGGGGAGGTCTTGCATTCTAGTAATTCCTTCATCCAAGGGCTTTACTTGACATAAAAGAAGTGGGTTAAATTTTCTTACACCAAGCAAACAAGGCAATGATGTCACAACACATGGCTATGAGCAATGGGTTGAGTAGGAATGGGAGTGACTAATTACATCACGAAAAAAACCAAAAGATTATCCCCAAAAAAAATTTAAACTAAGTTGCCAAAAAACTACATGAAAAAGCTTGATGGTCAATTGCATCATGAGAAAAATCACAAGATTATACCCACAAAAAAACACTTGTCAAAAAATTGCTTGCACAATTGGGTTGTTGAAATTTCTTTTTATTGGTCTTTTAGAAACCTATGTACATATTATCACTTCAATTGAAGCTCGAAGAATAAGACTTTGACAAGTTGACAAATTTGGAGAGTAGTTAGATCAAAGCTTTTAGCCAAGTTATTAACTATTTGCAAATGAATGGACAAAGTTGAAAAAACAGGCTTTGAGAAAAAAAAAAAATCTTGTTTGTATACAAACAAGATTTATAATATTAGTCTATTATAAAGGGTGTTGAAAGGAACTTTACGTAAATATTTGGTAAAGAGGCTTCTGTGTACCTATAAAGAAAAACTTGTTGGTGGGCCAATGAAATTGTTGGATTTGGCGGTCTAAATTTGTTTTTCTTAATTATCTTTAGCGAAGTAAGAGTGTAATAAGTTTTGGTAGTAGGTTTGTAAGAATTTTAAAGGATTGATGAAAAAGGGAAAAGGGGATCATTAATTTTCAATGTTAGCACAATAGGGTTATGTGTAAACTTAAATTGTTTTTAGGCCAATAGGATTGTTGGATTTGGTGGTTTTTTAGCCCCTTCTAAAATTACATGAAATTGTCCATTAAGGATTCACTTTTTGGTGAATGGGAGTGGGGGAAGGGAATTGTGAATTTTTTTTTTTTAGTCATCTTGAGTGAATTTGCAATTCAATAAAATTATTCACAAAGTACTCCACACAAAAGATGGAATTGTTCATTAAGGGTTCAAAATAGGTTGAAATGATTAGATGAACATTAAATTGTTTAACTAATTTGCATTGGATGCTATAGTCAAAATCAAACTATTTTTTTGCACCTTCACAAGTGCTAATAGGATCTTGAGATAGGCAGCCAAAGGATGGTTATTAAGATAATTGCAAAGGGGGTGACAAAATGAAGAAGGTAAACAAAAATGGCTACACTGGATATGATTTAAAAACTAACTTTAATGAATGATAACTTTGTACAAGGTTCTTGCATATTACTTGTGCACTTTGTTTTCTAAACAAATATTAGTATACATGGTTGTATGCAACCTACTCTTATGGAATGGAGCCAACTAATAGACAAATACCCATAAAAATGGCTATTTGATGAGCTTATAAAAACATACATGTTTTCACCACAATAGCATAAATATGCTTATATGAATCTCCATATTATTTTTTAAAAATTCCCATTCATGTAACTTTTTTAAATGACCAACCATTTTGCACTTTGCTTTGATATTTCAACATCCCAACCAATGTTTTTATTTTTGGCGATTTGTCGCCAAAATGCAATTGCTAAAAAGGTGCTATGATGTGGACTTTGTTTAGTTTGAATTTATTTTAAATAAAATCACCTAAAAGCCCCCTTCTTGCCACCTATTGTCACCATGTGTACTTCCATGATCATCTTTCATCACTTGGAAAAAGCGAGCCACTACTTTCTACCATCGCCATCATCACATAAAGTTGTAAGGCACATCGCCTTTATAGCCACATCTCCATCATTGGGTAACCCAATCATGCTACCCCATAAATCTCTAATTGCCAATCTCATTATTGAATAAATTTCAACTTGCTAACCATGTTGTTCAATAAACTTTCATTCGCCATACACCTACCTTAAAATGGGATTTAGATTGTTAATCCCCATTGTTGAATAAAATTGAAATTGCCAAGTCCAATTCCCACCGTTGGACGGGGTTGTTCACCAACTACATTACTTTTGTGTTAAAACCCCATGTTTTCAAGGCTCTTTATTCTTTGTTGATAGGGGTTTAGTGCACATATCTTTTTTGAACCATGTTTTGTGTGTAGATTTTTTTCTCTTGTTGGCGGCATTAGTTTAAGGCCAAGATAGTTGTTGTTGTGTTCATAGTGGTGTAGCTTGAACATAATGGGAGGGCGCAATAGGCAAGAATGTTGCCAATTTATTCAGTATTATGTTTGTTGTAAGCTAGAAGTGTGCGCAAAATGATTACAAGCTACATGCAAATGCTTAAATCAAAATGCATGACATATGAACAAGTTCTCTTCCTTCCTCTCATCCTTGCCATTGTCTTGTTCTTTATGTTTCTTTGTGTTATATTTGTATTCTACATTCATTATAGGGTTTCTTGAAGCCATGGCTTCCTTTTAAGTGCCAAAGAATTTTAAGTTTAAGTTATTTTTAGCAGTGAACCAGACGAGACCTCAAATTCATTGCCCCATGTTGCATCTAATGTACAAGCGACTTCTAGTAATACTATAAGCCTTAATTCAAGTAGCAATCCTGAAAGCAAGAAAAATGGAAAGGAACCTGTTGAGTATGTTGAGCCTCTTGAAAAGCAACCACGAAGGTCTTATGAAAAGACTCATGTGTTTCAAGATACATGGACTTGTCGTTTTCCATGGGCTAAAACACTTGTTGGGGAGGATGGTTTGGTGCATAGGTCCAATGTAAAAATTGCGGCAATATTGAAGGAAAGCCAAAGTTGTTAGCTCCCAAGCTTAACACACTTCATAAACATGCCAGGCATTGTAAGGCAACGATACCTAGTTTGGGCATAGTTGTTGGGGATTACTTCTATTGTAAGGATGTTGCACATGCCAAGAATGAGATGATTTATTTTGTGTAGAACTCAAAGTCTGTCATGACCTTAATACAATCAAGGATTCATTTGGGTGCTCGAAAGAAGTTCATATAGTTTGTTATAGTCTTGCATATTCTCCTACATGGCAGGCCAATGTTGGAATATGAGTAGTTGAAGGAGTTATTTTTGTTGCTAAAGGTCAAAAACACCCCACTGAAACATTGCTTAGATAGTAATGGTTGGCAAATTGCGGAAGCCATGCATGATGTGGTCTTCTCCAAGACATTATCTATGATCTCAAAAGCTCATTTTGTTACTATCAGTGCAGATGAAATGACCACTATTGATGTGCAATAGTGGATTAATATCCATGGGTACGTGATGTAAAATTTGAACGTGTTCCTATTTTATTGACCCTTGAGAAGGTTGAAATGGGTGCAAGTTCAGACAACATTAAAGGTGTGATTTTGGATGTAATGGGTAGATGTGAAGGCCTTACAAATTTTGACATGGCTTCCAAGTGGATCTACCTTGGATGTGACGGTGATTCAGTCTTTGAAGGCATTCAGTATGGGGTGATTACTCAAACAAAGGAACAAATTACCCCATTTTTCATTGGTGTGCACTATGTGGCACATCAAACCAATGTGGCTATCTTGGTTTTGAGCAAGTTATCATTGGTTATGCACATTGAAAGTATGCTACAATCCTTGTATGCCTTTTTTTCAGATAGTCCATAAAAGGTGCTGAAATTTGTGAACCTTGCAAAGACACTAGAAATAAAGGCCTTGAAGTTGTTGCATAATATAAAAACTTGTTGGATGTCAATGTTGAGCCTTCTGAAATGTGTGTTAGGAGAGTACAAATCACTTGTTGTGAAGATGCACTAAAAAGCAAGCTTGTTCGAGAGAATGTAGATATATTGTGTGATTTGGAGTTGGTTCTCAGTTAGCCATGCATCCTTCTAATGTTGGAAGTGGTGCACACATTGATTAAATATGCTCGAAGGCAAGATATTTTTATTTGTGAGTTCATTGATGCTGTGAAATCAATAGAGGCCAAACTACACCAACTTTATGTTGATTTTTTTGTGAGTATGGCGATTGTGCTATTAACAAGTTCACTGTTATTTGTGAACATTGTAGTGAGCTACTACCCTTCACTTGGGTTTCACATGAGTTTGATGTTGTTCTGTACTTATTGCCATACATGGCATTCAACATTGTTGGCCACAATTGCATACTCCATCATTGTGGAGGTTCTAATGGTGCTTATGTTCATGTGAATATGAGGGACTAGTCTACCATGATTGAATCAGTGAAGGTTGCATGTTTAGAAGTTGCCACAACATTGTGTGTTGAGTTATTTTGTAGATTCCTTGATGCGGAAATCATGTCAGCTCTTGGCATTGTGTACTCGTAATATTGGTCATGTGAAGAAAATGCTACTAGAAACTTCCTCCCACATTTGGATAAGATCAAGGTTGCATTCTATGTTGGCAAGAAAATTAAGGGTGGTGTTATAGTTGCTAGGCTTTTGGATTCATGATAGTTTGATGTGCAAGCTTTTTATTTCATATTCACCATGAGTCATAATGTTGAGGTGGTGATGTAGGAGCCATTAGATATGAACCCAATCACTCGAATGTGGTTGAAGATCCAATCTTCTCCACTTATTATTTAGTGAATACATAAAGGTTGTTGAAATAACTACTGTGCAAGTTTTAGGTTCAATTGAAGATGAAAGGACTTTCAACAACTTAGCTTTCATGAATAGTAAGTTGTGTAATATACTAACCACATGTCTTGACTTGTGTGCGCATGTTCATTCAAATTTTTTACAATATTAATAATTTTTTGTATGACGCAACCATTGCATCATGGAATGAAGTTTACATTAGATACCATGTAGACTGTTAGGTTTTTTATTTTTAGTTGCCATTGGCATCTTGTAAGTTGAGAGGGCAAAGGTTTCTTTTGAAGTATTTGTTTGTTTTTCGATAAATTCAAGTACGATTCTTATATGCATTTTGTGGATGTAGGTGAAAGTTGTAGTTCTAGGTATGAAGATTGTCCACTTTCCAAGTTGTGTGGGTGTTGGGTTGGATGTTTGAAAGTTGGGATTTTTTTGTTGGATGTTTATGTGGGTGCAAGACTCCTCTATTGCCCGCATGGGCATGACCTTTCAAGGTCGGGGTTCAATTCCCCTAGAGGAGATGTTTATGTGTTTTATGTTTTTAAATTTAGTTTATCTGTGTGTTTCTCACTTGTCTCAAAATGTAAACATAGCCACACATTTAGCAAACAAATCTACCACTTGTCTCAAACACCTAAAGCCAATTTTGGTACCTTCTTGAAAATACCATAACCAAATATGTTATCATACACCCTAAACCATAGCCAAATATGCTACCCTACACCTGCAAACCATAGCCAAATATGCTATCATTGGAAAATATCATAGGTTTGATTCCATAAAAAAATGTCATATATAGCCAATAAATTAGTCCATAAAAATTTGATTATCGCAAAATGAACCCCATTCTCATTTTTAAAAAATAGGCATTATGGCAACTAAGGGATCTTGAAAAAAAAAAACATTGATCCCAACATGGAAAATTATGATGGCCAATTGCAGTATGGAAAAAAAATCCAAAGATTGTCAAAAATATTTACACCTGACCTTTAGTATTACTCTAAATATTTAGACTCGTTAGGCACTAATTAATTATTTGTGAAATTGTGGAAATTTTTGAAAACATACCTACTTGCCATGCCCAAAAATTCTGCACATTAGTTTCATTATTTTGTATAATGTCTAATTATAAGTTATTATTAATTTTACTGCCAAATATAAATGATTATATATATATATATAATTAAATACCTTGTTGAATGAGCCCAAGTATTATGGTACCTACTTACCCATTCCATTTCACATTGAAACTAAAGGATGTTCCAATGAAATCAACACTTTAGTTTTGTGCTCCCACTATTAATGGGTAAGAACTAGTAGTGTTTGGTCAGGGTACCCAGATTGCTGGGTAGCTAGGAACTAATGCTTCTGAATAATATTAGGTACCCTGGAACCTACTCAGACCCGCCGGGTTCACTTTTGGGAACTGGGTAGAGAACTAGAACTGGGAGATTTCATTGAGGTTTTTGGAATTGGGGGTTAAAACAAACGCTCAGTTTTATAAAGGTTTTTAAAAATTGGGAATCAAACTTGTGGTTCCACACACAATTCGAACTTGTGATTTTTAACTGGGATTTGAATTGAGTTTTTTTATAAGGTTTTTCAGGGTTGGCAATCCTGTCCTGGGGGTCTGGTTCTTTAAAAAAACCCTCTTTTTTTTAATGTTTTTTGGTTCTGGGTTTTTGTAAATCAGATCCAGTTCTCACTGGTTACGCTATATGCTTGCAGTTCTCAGCTCCCAAACATGGTGGCCTATTTATGTCCAAGAAAGCAACAACTACAAAGGATGTGTTGCATCTCTCACCTAGCACAGCACCGCTGCAAGCTGGTATAGAACCCGTACCTTTTCAACAGACTTGAAGCATTTTGCATTAGCTTCGATGCCAAGGATCTCCACCAGTACCACTTGATTTGCGTGGAGTCGCATTTTTCCAAGATTTGGACTTCCTGACAGGAACCTGACAGCTCACAGATTCTGTCACTGCCACCGCGAACTGGTCGCACAATCAGAGGTTTCCCAACAGAACATTTTCCTTCTGCCTTGTATCCTGCATGTACCCAACACCATAGAGATGATTTGTGTGGATTCAATCACTCAAAAACTAGCAAACGTTTGTCTGAGTTGGATTCTATACAAGGCTCATCATATAAGCAGGTGAACCTGTTATTCTGACAACGGCAGTAAGAGTCCCAACTGACTTATGAACCTCCATGCAACTCTTTGACCTGTTTTAGATCATGGTTCTGACTTCTACCACAAAAACTTTTGAAACAATCTTTACCTGAAATAGGCTTGTGGATTCCCGCATGGGGAGATGGCACCTTCAGCAGGTGCATGCATGCCCCCAACTCCATCTTCAGACCCTCGTTTTCCCTCGTCACCTGCAATACACCATACAATACGTTCAGGGCAAGGATTTCCAGAACAGGAAACTGACTTCCTTAGAGAAACAGAAAGTGCAATCAGATCCCAAAACCTTCTAGGACTCACTGAATGTCTCTCTAGCTGTGCCATAGCCAATCTCCATCACCTTGGCTACCTCCTATTATCCTATGCACAAAGAAGGTACACTCAAAAGACACTGGACAGATTCACCAGTAAGCGTCTGGAACCTTGTCAAGCTGCTCTGTAAGATCTTCCAGAGAATTCTGCAAGATGACAATTGTTCTGATGATGTTGTCATCTGGCATCTCCTGTTTACCACCATTGACTCCTTTTTCAGTTGTCAAAATATCAGAGTTCAAGCTGGGAAGATCCAGTATGATGTCACCCGTGGAGAACTCAGGGAAGTAATTAGCATTGCCTGTTCCTAAGAGGCCTTCCTTAACGAAGATTTCCTGGAGAGCAGCAATTACTTCATCCAACCGTGGGGGCATCTTTTTGGACAACATTGCTCTCAGCTGCTCATAAACAACCATATCAGAAGTTTCAGCATCCGGACCAGCTACAAATGTAGCACAAACCATAATGTGGACACACTACAAGATTGAACACTTGCTAGTGTTGTTTTTCTCCTTACAAACCATTTACTCTCATGCTCTGTCCAAACAGCACTTGACTCTATGGCCAAGATGCTCAAGCAGGCCTTTTTGGTGCTTTCCTAAAACTTAGCTTGCCATTGTTGAACCCCATTGCAACTTCCATCCTGCCTCACAGCTTCAAGTCACCATACAACAACAACAGCAACAGTAAAATATTTATCTCACTCCAGACCATTTTGATTTGATGGATGATGGATTTGAAGGCAACAAACCTACCTGATGTTGTAGGCTGATGCAGTTCTCTGGAACAGCCTGCACAGTGACCCTGGGCTCCAAAGGATTCCCTGGTGTGGCAGATAAATTACTAGGTGTCAGAATTCTGCTTGAATCTCAACCATAAATGTCCAGAGTACAAATTGCCCAAAATAACTTCCAATATGAAGAGGAGGGTAGACCAGCCATTCAGAATGAGTCATATGTGCACTTACAATGGGAACCATATATTCTCCAACTCCCAGCATACTGTTCTATATTTTGAATGTGGCAATGACAACCCAAGCAGGCAACAGAACCTTGCAGGCACTTATTACCTTCTGTGACTGATTGTAGACGTGCATTTAAGATAAGAACTTGTCCCCTCAGTTGCTCACATTCATATTCTGACTTCTGCAGAAGCTGTTCTAATTCATGGCGCCCTCTTTCAGCATTGACTTTGGGTTTGTTCCTTATCTGCTTTGCCCTGCAAAATGCAGTCGAGTGAGAACAACAGGTTTGGAAATCAGGAGGATCTTCATGGACACAGGATTTCTAGACAATGCAGAAAGGTAGCATAGGCACTGGAGCCCAAAGGCAAGATTTACTACTATTGCAAACTTAAAGTCTATAGGAGGTCAAAAGATGTGGCAACAGCAGGTGGTAAGCATCTTATCACACATGCTGGGTACGATTGTGCAGATTGCTTACCTGCTCCCAAAGCGTAGAGTTGATAATGTCTCTGAAACATGTAAAGAGCTAGGAGAACAGCAACAAAGTAGGGTTGTCCTTGAGTTGCCACCCTGTTGAGAGAATAACATTCTCAGGCAATTTCATTATGGAAAAACTCTCAGTTCTTTCATTCTAATAACTCCAAAAGATCAAGAAATTACAGCTATTCTCAAGGTTGCTAATTGTACAAAGAACCCAACTAAAGCAGAATATACTGATCATGAATCTACTCACCAGTGATTCTTGCAGTATACGAGTCAATTTTGAGTCACGGTAAGGTACATGGGATCCTGTCTCTGCAACAAGTTAACAATAGGTGGCCAATTGAGTCGATGGGCACACTGGATCTGTGCATCTGTGCAACAGACAAGTCACTGACAGGCACAAGAGTTTTATCTGTAATTGACTTTAGTCCAAAGATAAGATAATGCCCTGAAAATGGCAGGCGACCTTACCTGAAGTAAGGGCATTGATGACATTGCCAAGAGCAGAGAGGGACTTGTTGATCATTTTAGCTTCAGAGAGAAGTTTTCCCTCTGCTCCTGTTCTTTCAACTTTTTCAGATCCTGCCAGATCAACAAGATAGACTTTCCCTGTCTTCATGCTTCATGATCATGCCATCACATTTCACGTGTCAGATGCAAGTTTCTTGGAAAATGGATCTCTTTGCTGAGAACCAAGCACTAAGATATGGCCATATGCAAATGAAACATCAACAATTCTTGTCTTCAGTGCAAGACTCAAAAAACTTGAGTTTTAAGAACTTCAGCTTGCCAAGTTTCTTGCTGTACATACAGCATTGTGGATGAATTTTGCCTACCTTCGATCCTCACTGTTTGTCTGCTGTATAGTGAAAAGAAAGACACAGTGACTCCTGCTACTTTCAGCATTCATTTCTGGTAAAGTGGCTCAGAAAGATTGGGCACAGATGACTTGAATTATACATCAAACTGTTGTCTCCACAATGCAATCACATTAATTTCTAGGCAAGGGACATTGAACAGTGCAGAAAGATGGGATGGCCATTCATAATTGTGTGGAAAGAAGAACTTAAGGCTATCATCATGTCGTGTCACCCATGAGTATATTAAGTGCACAGTAGGAACATATGCCCTCATCCAAAAACTATCAATAACTTCAACAAACAACAGATTGATCAAAGTGGATACGAGTTGCTCCCACCGCTCTGTTTGCTAACCCAACCTGCAAGAAAGACAATTGTTACTACATCACATTATCTAATTGTATAAAACATCACAAGTCAGCATTTGAACTGGGCAGATTACCACAAATGCATGTGATGCATATGTTCTTGCAGAACTAACAAAACATCATTTCCAGTGTAAGGAAAATCAATGCACCTGAAGGATCTGGAGCAACTCTTTCTCCGTTTGGACATATCTCTGTCAGGTGAATTCAGCTTAATTTGTACCCATTGCACTGGATTGTGGCCTAATCATTATCAAAGAGAGTCTTGGAAACCAAATATCTACATGAGTGCATGCTAAGCATACATGTATAACAGATGATTGATGACTGAAACTACCTCAGTTACTCCTGCTATGAAGATTCCTTTTGCTCTGTTTTCCTTGACCTGGAGATTATTCTTGGTGGCATCCAATAAGTCCCTGCATTCACAACAAAAGGGGAATTGATGCAATTTGCGCCTTTGATATTTAGTGAAGACCAATAGAATGAAACACAGTACAAAATAGAACATCTGCAACCAGTGAACCCAGGAAATCTGTGGACATCAACCTGATTTTCTCCATGTAGATCTCCACCTGAAAGCATGAACATCAACAAAACAGTATGAGGTAGGAAAAGAAATCTATAGAGAGCAATCCACCAAGCTTGAACGAGAGAGCAAATTGTCATTCTCTTAAAGCCTGGAGGCATGGAATATGTTCACATAATGGTGACCCATTTATCAGTTTATCGGTAGCTCAGGAGATAGAAATTCTCACCATTGACAGCTTGATTAGGAACTCTGATGTCTCATCAGCAGCCTGTATGAACTCAAAGATACATTGTGCAACCCTTGGGAGAATCCCCTTTGCTGAAGAGTCATCCAAGTTCTGCATGTTTGGACCCTGCCATCCACACAGTACACCAGGTAGGTACACCATACTCACCATTTCACCAGGAACATGGGCTCTGTCTGTCACACAGTAGATTCGGGAGACCACAAACCTAATCAGGAATATTTACTAGTTTATGGAAATGACTGCCAACATTTGAGGCTCTTTCACAAGAGGAAAGGAATTTGAAGGGGCTAGGGTTTTGGTCCATGCACAAACATCTCCAGGACTTTGGAGTTATAAAAACAGGTTGCAGAATCTCAGGTTTGCAAAACAAGTTGGACACATGGTCTCTGTCTATCTCCAAATAATGTCTCAATTGTTGGACCTCACCTCCATTGTGTGTGTTTTCCCAGCTCCAGTCTACATGGATTCACACATGGTGAGCTTGTTAGCCAGTACATCAATTGATGCAAACTTCATAGAACTTCCTATCTAGCCTAACTACTGGAACCTTGTGAAAAAATGAACAGACGGGCCTGCTACTTTGAGAGAGTGATGATGTCTATGTCTCTGAAAATATTTTCTTCTGTGGTCTGAATCCTGACTACTGTAGATCCAAATCCTCTTGTAGAGAGCACAGATTGACTGGTTGCCACATGGTGGAATAATGATCTCATTATTTGTTCAGAATCACATGAAACCTGATGATACCTGTAGGTCTAGAATCAAAGTTTCACCTGTCCATAAGCAAGAATTGTCCCGTTTATTGCATTCATAGCATCTGCAACAACAAAGGAACCCGGTAACAAACAAAGTTCAAGATCTTTCCAGTTACGTATGGTCTCGCGTCTTCTTGTCCAGATGAAAATATGAGCACTAAAATCCATCTGCGCACAGAATTACAACTATCCAACTGAAATGACAATATGCGATGCGATCAGGAAACCAAAATTCTTGCAAATTTCACTACAGTTTTCAAGAACCGTACTACAACGAGCTGCTGCGGAGTCAGTGCGATCTGTGAACTAACGAGCATCAGTAGATCAACGGCGAATAGACAATTGATAGATGAGAGCTTTTGTTGCAAAAGCTATGCATGATATTCAGAGCATTTGCCTGCATTATTTTCAACAACTGTACAAGGTTGATCTGTATAGTGCCTACCCTTCACAATTGGCTTCGCCACGAACTCGAACACGTCCGCTTGAATAGAATCCTCATAGAAGACCCTGTCAAAAGTGAACACTGACTCCTCCTCTTTGTCGTCCTGCAGTGAATCAATTCTCACAGCTTTGGCGTTGGATCTGAGTATGTCCAATGCGAGTTGCTTATCTAACGTACAACTGAGAGTTATTTCTTTGTTTCAGGCGATCTGTACATAGACTTATAGACGGCAGAAGGTTCTCTGGTCACTAGATACACAGCGATGGATTCTACGTCACGATGTTAGTAGAGCTTTTTTTTTTACATTGCACACGATCGTAGACTTGATATTGTGCAATGTCTGTTCAATAAATACAGAAAAGGCCCCTTACGGCACCGGGGGAATTCGATACAAGCTCTCCTTGAAGTGGATTCCTTATATGGATGATCTCTTACTGATATCATTGGCATCTGGAAACAGCGATTGCTTGATTTGCCGAGAAACGACGTGAAGGAGTACATATGTGCATATTCAGAAGTAGCAGATAGCAGCAAAGACCAGGGAGCGGCTTATCTCTTCCGGTTTTTTTGTTTGGGATTAGAAGATACGAGTGTTTACCTTGAAAGTGAAGGATTCCTGATCAGATCGACGTATACAAGGTACCATGGATCCATACTGGGCTTCCTTTTCGTTCAATGGCCTGATGCGAACACACACTGCCACATTCGACATGTTTCGCCGCTGGGAGTTTCTTCGAGAACTTGCTGCAATTCAAACACTGTCCATGAAAGACCAAACGTACGTACATGTGTGCAGAGAAAAGGAAACATTAACGTTAGAACGAGGATGATCTGATGCCACGGTAGGAAAGGAGCAGCCATGGGAACAAGAAAGAAAAAATGAGACAACGATTTATCGGAGTACACTTGTTGATTGAAATCGAAGGGGAAACCCACTTTGGACTGCATTGAAGCTCCTTCAGAACAATCTACAGAAATCTGTGTGTAATAAAGACAATAACAAGACAACACGGCTTCTAATACTGTAATAGGACTCAACAATACGCAAAAGACAAAGGGAATTATGAATCTACTATACAGGAAAACTCTTCTTTTCGCCGTCACGATCAAATCAGCCAACGCCTCGGACCCCGGCACAACAGCGCAACAAAATCGTCGCTCGAGCCGAAGCTCCCCTCCAACCAGCGCCAAACCTTCGCCTGCTGCAAAGACACTCACAACAACTGCGCCCGCCGTGTGTGCCTTCCTCTCTCTTCTGTGCGTGCCGTCGGACAACAAAGACTGGATTATTAATACTTGGAATCGTCCTCTCGGATGAATGAATAAGAATGAGCGTCCTCTCCGATGAATAAATAAGACCGAGCCCTCACAGTAACGGGGATTATGATCTAAGGAGTCGGCCTCCCAGGATGAAATTCTAAGACCCAATAGCCTCACAGTCACGCGGATTATGGTGAAAAATTATAGTTATAAGAGACATGTCATGTCCTCTCGGATGAATAATGCTAATGTCATCCAAAAACAGAGCTGATGAGAAGTGTACATGTCATTCATATTTACCACGTCATAAAAAAGACCTAAAAATAATATTTTACACGTCATTATAGGATGCCATGTCATAATTACAACACTAAATAATGGCACACGTGGATGATGTACACCATGCTTGCCATGTCATCAAAAAAGAGGTAAAGAATGGTGTACATGTCACTCCATTTTGCCATGTCATCACAGGCCAAGCTAAAGAATGGTGTACACGTAACGTCAATTTAATTATGCCATGTCAGCAACAGAAGAGCGAAGAAGAAGCGTGCACACGTCATTTTGGCGCTTCGAGTTTGGCCCGAATCGAGAGGTTAAAAGCGGACGGAACGTCGATAATTATATGTCCACATCGCCACGGTATCTGGATTTGGCCCGAATCGAGAGGTCAAAAAGGGACGGAACGTCGATATT
>Ga0209208_10007634_pt1 | contig 14592 bp, 11 predicted proteins | sample S1TSphfallax_3_FD_187694 | JGI IMG/M metagenome (GOLD analysis project Ga0209208, IMG submission 187694) | Host-associated microbial communities from peat moss isolated from Minnesota, USA - S1T2_Fd - Sphagnum fallax MG (SPAdes) (version 2) | ecosystem: Host-associated > Plants > Peat moss >...
CCGGAAGGCGGGCAATCCACTGCGGGAGAATCCGAACTACAACGCGCAGCCGGCGATTGGCGCCGGCGCCGGTCGCCCCGAGCTCATCGTTGAATTGTGTCGACCACGTTCGTGCCGTGAGCATTTAAAACGCAGATGCTACTCAAGGTGTTGCGGCAGGTGTCGTAACACTGGTTACGCAGATGCAAACATCAGTGCACGCATCGGCAGCCTCCGCGAGCATCGGCCAGGAGGCCCTCATTTCAAGGACGAAGGACACCGTATGGAAGCTACCGCAGTGCAAGTAAACGCCATCCTCGAGGAAGAGGCGGCCGCATCGATTCCCATCGACAGCTTTGTCCGATTGGATCGCCAGATGCGGGCGCTTCTCTATGTATGGCGCGAATACGTGAAGGACGGTGGCCGCATGGCGGCCGCGGGCGCCAGCCTGGAAAAGCAGCTCATCGATCTGTACCAAGAGCGGGAGGAGTCCGGTGGGCGTTCCTACGCGGAACTGACCGCCACGATCGAAGGTCTCGACTCGCAGCTGCATTCGTTGTACTCGGAGCGGGAGTCGGCCGGCGAGGAGTCGCTGATGCTGCGCCAGACCGTCGAGAATTTCGAGCAGCAATTGGCGGCCCTTTATTCAGAGCGTGAAATAGACGGCTACGTCAGCCGTTTCATCGGCAACATCGACATCGCCCATGCGGCGCGCAGCTACGAAGAGCAATTGCACGCGATCTACGAGGAGCAATCGAAAACGCGCTACGGGATCACCGAGGCGAATTCGATGGTTGATTCGCTCGAGCATCAGGTCGCCGCGCTTCTCGAGGAGCGCAATGAAATCGCCGAAGAGCTCGTGCAAACCAAGCAGGCGGCGGCGCAACAGAAGAGCAGAGCCCGCGACCTCATCACGGCGGTCTTCGATCGCGCCATCGTCTGACGCCGACAGGCGTCCGGACGCAATCAGTTTCTGATCCATTTCCTTTGATCAATTGTCTTGATCGATTCATCAACCAGCAGTCAGGAGTCTCAACCATGTCTTTCCTTCCCGGGCACATTCTCGATCAGCTTCCCAACATGAACCGCAACGATTTCGATGCGCAGTCCTTCGGCGTGGTCCAGGTCGATAACGACGGCGTGATCAAGCTTTACAACAAGTGGGAGTCTGATCTGGTCGGCGTGCCGGTCGCCTCAGCCGAGGGCCGGAATTTCTTCACCCAGGTCGCCGTCTGCACGAACAATCGTCTGGTGTACGGAAAGTTCAAGGACGGTGTCGCCGCCGGCCAACTCGATCACGAATTCAACTACACCTTCACCTACAAGACCAAGCCGACCAACGTGCAAATTCGTCTGTTTCGGCACAACGCCACGAAGACCAATTGGGTGTTCGTCGGCACCCGCGTGTGATCGATCGATTTCACCGGACTGACGGAGTGAACGGATGCTAACCATGAAATCGAATCCCGATGGTCAGTCGACACCCGAGGTGCTGCGCGAGTCATTGGCCTCCCGCCTGATGGTTGTCGCTGATGCAGATCATCTCGCGCGTCATGCGCGCGATGCCGCAGCGGCCGCAGGTTTGTCGCAATTCGACGGCACGAATCTGGTGCAACTTGCGCTGGAGCGGACCAAGGCACTCCTCGAACTCGCCCAATCCCTTGCGGATCGGGGCGACGAGGAGGACCTCTATCGCGCCATCGCCTCGTTCTGGCTGCAGCTGCGCTTCGAGTGGCAGCGGCACAATGATGTACTCAGCTACGGCGATGTGAACGGGATTCACTCGCCGGCGTTGGCGGCGGAAGGCTGGGTCGGCAGCCATCTGTTGCATCGCCTCGAGTCATTGCTTCACCCGGAGCATATCGAGGCGTTGTCGGTTCATTCACTGCACCTGCTCGGCGCCGTCGCCAGCAAGCGCGGCTTGCGCGAGACGCCACCCGCGGAGGCGCGCTTCGCCGTGTCGGGGAATTTCGCGAGCCGCCTGGGACGGCTCGTCGGCTCAGAGGAACTGTTGCGACAGGCTCGTCAGGCAGCCGCCGAGGGCGGTCTCTCGCAGGTCGACGTCGGCAATCTCGTGCAATTGACGCAGGAGCGCTGGCAGGCGATCCAGGATCTCGTCGATGCGGTCGGCGAGCCCGGTGATGAGGAAGAACTCTATCGGAGCGCCGTGGCCTTCTGGCTGCAACTGCGCCTGGAATGGCAGCGCCTCAATGATGTGCTGGGGTACGGTGATGCCGCTGGATTGCCCTCGCCGGGTGTGGGTGCCGAAGCCTGGGTTGTCAGTTACCTGCTGCAGCGGTTGGAAGGGTTGCTGAGTCCCAAACACATCGATGCGATGTCCGATAGTGTCTTCGAGCTGGTCAACGCCATTGCCGATGACCAGGCGGATCGTCTCAGCCGGCCTGCCGCCGGTGGTTTGGCAACCCGGCTCATGCTCGTTGCCGATGCGGCGGAACTCGAGCAAATGGTGCGCGATGCCTGTGCGGCCATCGGTCTGTCGCAACTCGACGGCAGGAATTTGCTCGAAACCTGTATCGAGCGCAGCAGAGCCATCCAGGAACTCGCCCGGGCCGTATCGGAGTCCGGGGACGAGGAAGATCTGTATCGTGCCATCGCCTCGCTCTGGCTGCAGCTGCGCTTCGAGTGGCAGCGTAACAATGACGTCTTGAGCTATGGCGAAGTCATCGGCATCGCCTCGCCGACACTCGGCGCGGAAGGCTGGCTCGGCAGTCACCTGCTGCATCGACTGGAGACCTTGCTGCTGCCGGAACATGTCGAGGCGCTGTCGCTGCACGCGCTGGAGCTGCTGTCCGGCGTCGCTCACAATCGCGGTCTTCTTATGAACTCACACAATGCTGGAAACTACACATGAAAAACACCCCTGATTTACGCAAGATATTGCTCTCTGCAAGCTTCGTCGAGCGGGTCGTCTCGGTGGCGGACGGGATGGCGATCTCCGCCGATATGCGCAAGCGCCTGGTCGCCTACGCGCAGCGTCGCCGTGCCGGACTGCTCGCCGTGGAGGGCATGATCGGACCGATCGACAGCGTCGATTTCTATCGCGCGCTCGCACTGCTCTGGCTCGAATTACGCTTCGAGTGGCAGAGGAACGATCTAGTCGCGAATTACAATGCGGTTCGTTCGTCGCACGATGATGTCACCGCGCCGTTGTTTGCGGCGGCCAGCAGTCGCGTGTTGGAAATCATCGAGGAGCATCTCGAGGATACGGATCGCGAGCGCATGGCCGATTTTGCCGCCGAGCTCGCGGCGGGAACTCATCAGGCGTTCACGACGAATGGCCTGACGCGCAGTGGGCATCATGCCCCATGAACCCGTCAGCGTCGTCCAGTCCCTAGAGGGACGGATGACGCTCGGCGTCCTGGTCAACTCGCTCGATTCCATATTCGGCGAATACCCGGAAGTGTCTGCGGAGGACCGGGCCGGCGTCGTGCGGGAGTGTAATGAGCGCCGGCTCAGCATCCTCAGCAGCCTGCGTGACGTGGTGATTGATGAGGACGAGTCCGAGGCGGTGCTGATGCTGCCCGGAGTATTTCTCGAGCTGCGCTTCGAATGGAGCCGTTACAACTCGCAGATCCAGTATCAGTCGGTGAAGCAGGGCTCGGCGAGTCCGCAGTTGTTGGCCAAGGGGTCGGTGATCTCGCTCTTTCTCGGATTGGTCGAATCCAGTCTCACGGCAGAGAATGCCTTCTGGGTGAATCGGATCGCCGTGGATCCGATTGCCTGCGTCGCATCGCGCGGCGATACGGTGAAGAGGCTCCTCGAGTTCGCGCTGAGCGCAAGGAACATTCAACGTCGATCCCTCGATCGACTCGACGAGATGGCGCGCACCTTGCACCCGATGAGCGATGTGGCGACGCTGCATGCGGCGATTGAACGCGCCAAGGACGACGGAGCCGTCCACTCCGACCGGAGCATCCTGCTGCAGGTCAGCGAGATTCACGATATTCTCGAATTGCTGGTCGTCGAGAGACTGCAGGGCCGGTCGATTCGTGTGGTCCTGCAACAGGGCAACGTTGACCGCGACGCCGGCTTGCTCCCCGAAGTGGTGCTGGCATTACGCGAGGCGCTGTCGGGATGGCTCGACAAACTATTCGAATTGTCAGTGGAGCCGACGGCCGCACAGCGCGAGGAGCAGCATAAATCCGCCCATCTGAACCTTAGCTGGAGCATGCGTCTTTCGCAGAGCCGGCTGCTGTTCGAGTTGGAGGATGACGGCTGCGGAGTGCTGCTCGAACACCCCGACGCGATTCCCGACGAACGACGCTGGTCGCAGCTTCGGTTGCGGCTTACGGCGGAGCAGACGGCCGGGGTCGGCGGGAAGATCACCATCTCGGCCGAATCCAGCTCGTTCGGTAACTTCATGGTGTGCGCCATCCGGGGGCAGGGCGGACAGGACCTGACCCAGATCGCCTTGGTCACCACGACGGTCGTATCCGTTTTGTCGGCGCAACAGTCGGTCAACCGAACGTTGTCGACTTTGCGGTTGCATGACGGCAGCATCGTCCCGATCATCGATTTTCGCAATATATGGCCCGACCTCAACCTGTCCGCGCCGACCGAATCCTCCGTGTTCGTCGTGGTTGCCACGGAGCAATCGGGGCTGCTAGCGCTGCAGGTCGATGAGATCCCCGGACCTTTGCGAGGTGCCATGATGTCGCTACCCGATTCGGTTGCCGCGCAGACCGTGTCCGGAGTGCTGATAATGGCGAATGGGTTCGCACTAGTCCTCGATGTTGATCGACTGGCGGTAAAGCTAAGAGACTCATCGTGAGTGCTGCGCGCACCGATTCGCCCACCGAGGCACTCGCCACAGAATTGACAGGCTGGGCTGAGATCAACGCCCGTCTTTCCGTGACAGCGGAGATGACGCAGCGCGTGAGCGGCGCTCACGAGCGGGTGCTCCGACACCTACGGGAATCCAAGTCACCCATTTACGGAGTTCACAGCGGGTTCGGTTCAAACGTCGATTCCGCCCGGGATCCTGAGGCATGGCGCGCCACTCAGGCCGAACTGCTGCAGTACTTGCAAGTCGGCGTGGGCGACCCGCTGCCGCAGCGCGTGGTGCGTCGGGCGTTGCGCCTGCAAGCCATGAAAGTCGCGAAAGGCTATTCCGGCGTTCATCCGGACACCTTCCGGCGACTCGTTGACCTCGCCGATCAGCCGGAACTGCCGCGCGTGCCCTGCTTCGGCAGCCTCGGCGCGAGCGGCGACTTGATTCCGATGGCGCATGCCATTGCACCGCTATTCGCGGATCGAGGCCCGCTGGGTCCACGCGATGTCATCGCGCTCGTCAATACCAATGCCATGATGTCGAGTCTCGCCCTCGAATGCTTGATGGACGTGCGATCGCTATGGCGTCTGGCGTGCGGCATCACGGCGGCGACCAGCCTCGGGTTGGGCGCCGTACTTGAACCGTTCGATCCGGACGTCCTTGCGTTGAACGAGAGTCAGGGGGGCGTTTGGCGGGCGGGGTCGGCGATCTGCCGGGCTCGTGCGGATCTGGAGCGAAATCTCGAGCTGAAGCCGACGCCGTCGTCGGCCACCATTCAGGAGCGCTACTCAGTGCGCTGCGCGCCGCAGATTCTCGGCAACATCACTGAGAACCTAGAGTTTTCTGCGGCACGGATCGTTGCCGAGGCGGTATCGGTTGCGGACAATCCTCTCGTCCTGCCCAATGCCATGTGGCACGGCGGCCTCTTCTATGCAGCCGGCCTGGCGACGGCCGCCGATCTGATGGCCGATGCGGCTGCCCGGGTGGCGGAAATGGTGGATCGACAAGTTCTCCTGCTGGTGGGGATCGATACGAACCACGGGCTCGCCGAGAACCTCGGCGCGCCGGGCTTCTGTCACCTCAAGGGTGTGCATCAACTGATATCGGCGCTCAATCAGTCCCTCCGCGCGAGCGCGGTTCCTTCGCGCCTGCTGAGTTTCTCCTGCGAGGGCAACAACCAGGACGTCGTGCCGTGCGCAATGGCCGCCTTGCTGCGGGTACGCGAATCGTCGAGCATCGCACGGCGCGCCCTCAACGCCGCGGCCTTTTGTGCGGAGCGCGCCGTGTACCTGCGCCATGGGCGAACTCTGCCGGCGCATCTCAACCTCAACGCCTGGAACGACTATGACCCCGCACGACTTTCGTGATGAGTGGCGGGAGCGTCTGCGTGGCCAGGCGAATCCCTTGCTCGCCACCCGCCGGCCGGACGGCTTGCATATCCTATCCGGCGCGGCCCTGTGGAACAGGGCGATCGAGATGGTCAAAATGTGGCGTCGCGCGGGCGCCAAGCCGGGGGATTTATTGATCGATTCGCCGGCGGGAATCGCCGGCGCGACGCGAATCGTGGCGGCCCTCGTCGGCGGTTTCCTCTACTACCCTATGCCGCCCGAGGAATTCACCATGGGCTGGCAGGCTCCGGCGAAGCGGAGCGGCCAACGTCGGGCATTTCGACTGACTCCCGGTCGAGTCCAGGCCTTGGCCGAAGTGGCGATGCCGGACGCGGTGTCCAGTCTCGAACCGCTCCAGCCCAATGCGCGGTTCGTGCTCGGCACCAGTGGTACGTCCGGCAAGGGTCGTCTGCTCGTGGTGCTCGACGCGGAATGCATCCGCCATCAGTTGATCTGTCATGCGGAGGCGCTCGACCTCCGCGAGGGCGCAGCGCGCCTCACGGTTTTGCCTTGGTGGCATTCCTTCGGTCTCGTGTTGGACCTGCTCCTCGGCCTGTGGGCGCGGCAATCGATTTGGATTCAGCCCGATTTGTCGTTTCGGAATCATTCGCTCGTGGAGGTCTGCCGTGACGATCACATCAATCATCTCGCGGTCGTTCCCCGACTTGCCGAAGTGCTGTTCGCCGGCCTGCGCAATACACCCGGGCTGCCTGCATTGTGCTTGCATACCGGCGGCGCCCGGGTCACCGACTCGTTGCGGCGGGCTGCGGTGACGCGCGTCGGCCGATGGGTTGACGGCTACGGACTGACTGAATGCGGACCGGGTGTTCTGCTCGACGGTGTCCCGATCGGCTGCGACGTCAGCATCGAGAAGGGCACTGGCGAACTCTTGGTCCGCTCCGACTTCGTCGGTCTGTTTCATGGTCGCCGGGAACGATTCGATGGCTCCGGCCGGCTCCGCACGCGGGACATCGTCGAAGCCGATGGGGCGGGGCGACTGTCGGTGCTGGGCCGCCTCGATAACGCATGGAAGGATGCATCGGGCAACTGGGTCACGGCCCGCGACATCGAAGCGTGGGCGGAGCAGAAATGTGCGGCCGAAGTCATCGGCATCGCCGGTGATGGCGCACGCGGACTGCGGCTGGCCATCGCGCTTCCAGAGGGCACCGGCAGCTCGGCGCTCAATTGGAGCGGTTCGCTGCAGAGCGTATTTCATCGACGCTTCGGCGTTCCGGTCACGGTACGGACCTGCGTCCTGACGCCCGAGTACCGCCGTTTGCTCGAATCGGTGCGCGCCAAGACCACGAGCGACGCTCTGGTCAAGAGCATGTTTCCGAGCGCGAACGAGTAGCCTCGGGGGGCTGACGCCACGTGCGCGCAGCCTCAACATGTGAAGACCGCGCTTCTCGCACTTACACGTGCTGCCCGCCATTGATATGGATCTCTGCGCCATTGACGTACGCGGATGCGCCGGAGCACAAGAAAAATATCGTTTCGGCGACTTCCGCCGGATCGCCCAAGCGGCGCATCGGTACCGCTTCCGCCACCAACTCCTCGGTGCCCTCCGATAGGATGGAGGTGCGGATCTCACCGGGTGCGATGGCATTGGCGCGGATACCGCGCCCGCCGAGTTCATGGGCCAGTTCGCGCGTGAGGGCGGCGAGCGCCGCTTTCGAGGCAGCATAGGCGACGCCGGCGAAGGGATGCACCCGCGAGCCGGCAATCGAGGTGACATTCACGATCGAGCCGGCCGCCGCCTCGAGTTCCGACAGCAGCCCACGCGCCAGCAGCGCCGTGGAAATCAGGTTCACATTGAGCACTTGGGTCCAACAGGCCGCGTCGGTCTCGAGCACGCCAAGGCGCGTGCCATCCGCTCCTTTGGGGGAGATTCCCGCATTGTTGACCAGCGCGTGAAGTTTCCCCGCCGGCAGCCGGCGGCGAATGTCGGCGATGACGTCATCGAGCCGCTCGAGCTTGGCGAGATCCGCCTGCACATGGCTCTCCTCCGCGGCGGGCCAGCGACACTCGGGAGAAAACGGCTGGCGCGAAACTGTCAAGATTCGCCAGCCGCGTTCCTTGAACAGTTTCACGGTGGCGTGCCCGATACCGCGACTCGCACCCGTCAAGAGCAAAACCCGCCTGTCATCCATCACTCAAGGCCCTCGAGTACTTCGTTTAAGGTCGTCAGCAACACATCCGCATGCTCGCGCGTGAAGACCAGCGGCGGACGAATCTTCAAGACATTCGCATGTCGGCCCGCCGCACCGATCAGAACACCCCGCGCACGCAGGGCGTTGATGACCCGCGTCGCCGCGTTCTCAGCATCATGATTCACCAGCTCGACGCCGATGAACAGCCCCGCGCCTCGGACATCGCCAATCAGCGGCTGGCGTTCAGCCAGGCGAGTAAGTCCGTTCAGCATATAGGCACCAACGGTGTGGGCGTTGTCCAACAGGCGTTCGTCACGAATGACCTCGAGTACGGCCAATCCAGCGGCGGCGGCCACGGGATTGCCGGCAAACGTATTGAAATAACGCGCCTGCCTGCTGAACTCATCGAGAACGTCGGCGCTGGCCACCAGTCCGGCAAGCGGATATCCGTTGCCCATCGGTTTACCGAGCGTGACGAGATCCGGCACGACTCCGTGACGATCAAACCCCCAAAGATGCCCGCCCGTCCGTCCAAATCCCGGCTGGACCTCGTCCGCGACGAACAAGCCCCCGGCCTGGCGGATCGCCGCCGCCGCGCGACACAGAAAACCGGCGGGTTCCGGAAATATTCCGTCACTCGAGAAAATCGTATCAACGATGAACATCGCCGGACGAATCCCGTGGCGGGCTAGGTCCGCCACGGCAAGCTGCACGGCGCGCTCGAGCTGCTCGCCCACCTCCGCGGCCGATCCCCGACACGCATCGGGTGCCGGAACGGTGCGCACGTGCGGGGCGGCGGGCATTCGCGATCCCAAAGAGGGAGAGAAGGCCGATACCGCGGAAGTGACGCCGTGATACGCGTGCTCGGTGACGATGATGCCAGTGCCGCCGGTGACGGCATGGGCAATGCGTACAGCAAGATCATTGGCCTCGCTCCCCGTACAGGTGAACATCACCTGCGACAGCGGCGCCGGAAAGCTGCCGAGCAGCGCTTCGGCGTAGTCCAGGATCTGCGTATGCAGGTAGCGGGTGTGCGTGTTGAGCACGGCTGTCTGGCGGCTGATCGCATCGACCACGCGCGGATGGGTGTGGCCGACGGCGGCGACGTTGTTGTACGCATCGAGGTAGCGATTGCCCTCGGCATCATATAACCAGACACCCTCGCCGCGGGTCAGATGCAGCGGCTCATCATAGAAAAGCCGGTAGGCGGGACCGAGCAATCGTGCGCGCCGCTCGAGCAGGGGTCTCTCGAGCAGAGGTCTCTCGAGCCCCATGCGCCGGCTCAAGTCCACACCCGAGGAGTCGCGCCACTGCTCGAGGCAGTTCAAGGCGGGTCCTCGGAATCGGAGGAGATATCCTGCGTTCTCTGGATGACGACGGGCCCGCCATTCGGAAATGGCGACCGTCATCGCCAGGCGCGTGCGGACCAGCTCAGGGAGTAACGCACGCTCGTCCGAACTCAACGGCCAGAGTCGCTCGTAGCCGCGCAAAAAGGCGGGATTGGTGACCACGCCGCCACCGTTCACGACCCGATATGCGAGCGCCACCGCCAGATCGTTGACTCGCGGCGCCCGCATCAGATCGCCGAAATCGATCACCCCGGCGATCCTGTCGGGATCGCCGCGAGCGGTGAGTAGATTGTCCGGATTGAAATCATGATGAATGACCTGGCTCGGCAGCCGTTCGAGCCTGGGCTGAATATCACTTTCGAAGCTTGTTAATACTCTCTCCACCAAGGCGCGCGAGGAGGCCGTCAGCTGTGCGGCGAGCGGCAGAGCGGCCGCGGCATGACTCAAGTCCCAGAGTTGATCATGCGCGGGCTCCGGTGCCTCGAATCCCAGCAATGCCCTGCCCAGATTGGCCAGAACTTCGCCGAGCCGCTCCGCCTGACGTGGCGTGCCGCGGCTGTGATCGAGCGGCTCGCCTTCGAGAAAAGACAGCATCGAGACGATTCGTAACGTCCCGTCGCAGAAGCGATGCAGCGCATAGGACGACGCGCCGAGCGTGGAGATCACCCGCGGCACCGGCAAAGACGGCGCGTGCTGCTCCAAATGTCGTAGCGCGGCGAGCTGGAAGGCAACCACCGCCTCGTTCTCGGCCGGCTGGTAGATCTTGAGAATCCAGTGACCGCCGGCATCAGCGGTGAACCGCAAAGTCTGATCGCGTTCGCTGGCGAGGCGGTCCACCCGACCGCACATTCCGTAGAGCTGTGCGACGGTTCGCGCCGCCTCGGCATGGTCGATCGGCTGGATGCCGCGGAGTGCTTCCATGGGGTTCATCGGCATTGCGCTTGCCATAATGTGCCGGACGCTGACCATATCGCGCACCCTACTGCGCAAGGGCTCACAATTTCAGCGATGGATTTCGCGTCGTTCATCACAAAAGCGAGGGGATGTGTAGAATTTGCATTCAAGATCGCGCTTGCACATAGGCCGCCCGGCCGGCAGAGGATTATATGATGAAGAATCGAATCGGATTGCTCACCGCCATGTCGACCCTTGTAGTCGCCGGCTGGTGTAGCGCCTCGATGGCGGCGGACTGCGCGGCTCCGCTGGTGCGTTCGCTGCAGGACGCCGGCCGGCGGATCGAGTCCATGCAGGTGACCAAGCCCGGGCAAGTCCGGGTGTTCGCTGCGGACGGTAGCGAATATACGGCGGGTGCGGTCCGCCGCATGAGGGCGGAAGTGCAGCTTGCCGACCAGGCCTGTCGCCGTGGCGATTCCCGCGTCGCGTCCGGTTACCTTGACGCCATCAGTGCGACTATCCGCCCAGCCGCCCGGTAGGTTTCATCGCGGGTAATCGGCGCCGGACTGCCGCGCGGGCCGCTGCGCCCACCCTTGGAGATCGCTGCCGCGCGCGCCGCTGCGCCCACCCTTGCAGATCGCTGCCACGCGCGCTCGCTCCGCCGTTGCGCTGCCGGTCACATTTAGCGACACCAAGGTTCATGTTTGTCGGTGGACGCCCGATAGCAAGTCAACGCCCAATTACCGAAGGTGGAGACTATGCTGGGAAAGCTCACGATTGCCAAGAAGCTTGCGCTGGTGCCGCTCTGCGCCCTCATCGGCATTGCCGTACTCGTCACTTTTTTCCTGCGGGACCTCGGTACCGTCTTTGAATCCGCGAGTTACTCGACGGTCAACACGGTACCCAGCTTGCTGGTTCTGGATCGCGCGTCGGATGCCTTGACGGCGATTCGCTTGAAGACGTGGGAGCATAGCGGTACCCGGGATGCCGCCAAAGCGGCCGACTTGGAGAAGAGCATCACCGCGGCCAAGGCCGACCTCGATGCGGCACTGAAGGATTACGAACCGCTGATCTCCGACGACAAGGACAGGGCGATGTTGCAGGCGGATCGTGACGATCGCGATGCCATCAGCGCGATGAGCGACAGGGCAATCGCCTTCTCCAATGCCGGCAAGAAGACCGACGCGGTCGAGCTCATCGCGGCGCAGAACGAGTTGCTGCAGAAGGCGACACAGGATTTCCAGGCCCATCGCCGCTACAACGAAACACTCGGCAAGCAGGGCGTGGCCGACGCCGAGGTAGTCAAGTCGCACTCGCTGCTCTGGGTTATTTCGCTTGCCGCCCTCACCATGGGGGCGATTGGTGTGCTCGGTTACTTTATTGTGCGGCAAGTCACCGCCCAGATTGGCGGTGAACCCGCGGATGTCGCTGCGGTCGCCAGTCGGGTGGCGACCGGCGATTTCTCTTCGGTGATCCGTCTGTCGAGCGGCGATTCCTCCAGCCTGTACGCGACCGTCGCCAGGATGCAGGATGACCTGCGCGCCCGTCAGGACGCTGATCGTGCGGCGGCGGCGGAGAAGGAACGGGCGGCGCAGGAGCTGTTGAGTGCGGCCACAGAAAACTCGCGGGTGCGCACCGCGCTCGACCGGGTCTCCGTGGGCGTCATGTTGGCCGACAACGACGGCAAGATCATCTATGCCAACGACTCTCTACGGCACCTATTCGAGATGCGTGCCGCCGATATCCGCACGGAAGTCCACCAGTTTGATCCGACGCGGATCGTCGGCGAATCCTTCGACAACTTCCATCGTGACCCGTCGCTCCAATCCAATCTGCTGGCCGGACTGACGACCGCCCATACGGTCGACATCCGACTCGGCAAGGCGACGATGCGCGTCACGGCGAATCCGGTCAACGATGCCCAGGGTCGGCGGGTCGGCACGGTCGTCCAATGGACCGATCGAACTCAGGAGCTGAGCACAGAGGAAGAGGTGAATGCGGTCGTGACGGGGGCCGTCGACGGCGATCTGACAGTACGGATTGCCGAAGAGGGCAAGGACGGATTCTTCAAGATCCTTGCGCATGGAATGAACGCCTTGATCGGCAACATGGCTGAGGTCATGCGACAAATGGCGTCCGCCGCGGGCGAGGTGAGCAGCGGCGCGGAGGAAATTTCGCGCGGCAATCTCGATCTCAGTCAACGCACCGAGGAACAGGCGTCGAGCCTGGAGGAGACGGCAGCCTCGATGGAGGAGATGACCACCACCGTCAAGAACAATGCCGACAATGCCGCGCAAGCCAATCAATTGGCGTCGGCCGCCCGGGAACAGGCGGAGCGCGGCGGAAAAGTCGTCGGCAGCGCCGTCACCGCCATGAACGAGATCAACATGGCGAGCAAGCGCATCGCCGACATCATCGGCGTGATCGACGACATCGCCTTTCAGACCAACCTGCTCGCCCTGAACGCGGCTGTCGAGGCCGCACGAGCCGGCGAGCAAGGGCGCGGCTTCGCCGTGGTCGCCTCGGAAGTGCGCAATCTGGCCTCGCGCAGCGCCGGCGCCGCGAAAGAGATCAAGGCACTGATCCAAGACTCGGTCAGCAAAGTGGACGAGGGCGCAATGCTGGTCGACCAGTCGGGCAAGTCACTCAACGAAATCGTCTCGGGCGTGAAGAAGGTCACCGACGTCATGGCGGAGATCACGGTCTCGAGCCGTGAACAGGCCTCCGGCATCGACCAGGTCAACAAGGCGGTGACGTCGATGGATGCCGTGACTCAGCAAAACGCGGCGCTCGTCGAACAGGCGTCGGCCGCGTCACAGACGCTCACTGAGCAGGCCGCCAATCTCATGGCGTTGATCGCCCGCTACAAATTCGACGGTGCCGTCGGTGGGAGCAGAGCCGACTCGCAAGTCCGCGCCTCAACCGTCGCCAAGCCGGCAGCGCCCGTCGCCGCGCGTACCCGAGGCGCTCCGCCGAGCGAACGCCGTTCAGCGTCACGCCCCTGGTCGGGGAAGCCGGCGGCGCGGGCGAGTACTGCGCGCGCGGATGAAGGGCCGAAAATCAACAAAGTTGAGGCAACGAGCGGCGATACTTGGACTGAGTTCTAGACATCGTGCGCAAATTTTGGTTTTTCATCGCGCTGCCGTCATTGCTCGGCGGGGCTGGTTGGGCCGGGGCTAGCACGGCCGGAGTCGACGACGTTCCGCCGCCGGCAGCTCAGGCGCCCGTGCCGCGACTGGCGGATATCCTCGACGCCTCCGGTATCGTCGTCACCGGCTATGTCGACGGCACCTACGAGTACCTGTCGACCACCGGTGACTTCAAGAGCGGCACACCGAGTCGTGTTTTCGACTTTCGCGAGAACAGTTTCACCGTGCACCAGGCGGCCCTGACGGTCGCGGTGCAGCCAAAGGAGGGCTTCGGCGCTGTCGTCAACGTCACGGCGGGCACCGATGCGGAAGTCATCAAGTCCTATCCCCTGACCGGCGGTTCCGACTTCGATCTCACGCAGGCGTTCGTGCAGTACGCGCACGGCCCCCTGACCCTGATGATCGGCAAGTTCGCGACTCTCGCGGGTGTCGAGGTGATCAACGAGACCCAGGATACGAACTTTTCACGGTCCATCATCTTCGGTTATGCAATACCCTTCACCAACACGGGTGTGCGCAGCGTCTATGCCATTGGCGACCAATTCGGCATCACCGTCGGGATCAACAACGGCTGGGATCAGATCACGGATGCCAACAACGGCAAGACCGCCGAACTTGGATTCAGCTGGACACCGTCGAAAGCGTTCAGCACGGTGGTCAATGCCTATGTGGGCAAGGAGCCCGTCGATGTCACCACACGGCTGCTCAACACGGAACGCGATCTGGTCGACCTGATCGTGACCTGGAGCGTCACCGACAAAGTCACGCTCGTCGTCAACGGCGATTGGGCGCAGCAAGCCCAAGCCGCAGCCGACGGCTCCACCGCTCGCTGGGACGGCGTGGCGGGCTATTTCAATTATCAGCTCACGGAGCAATGGCGCACCTCACTTC
>Ga0209208_10007636_pt1 | contig 14591 bp, 14 predicted proteins | sample S1TSphfallax_3_FD_187694 | JGI IMG/M metagenome (GOLD analysis project Ga0209208, IMG submission 187694) | Host-associated microbial communities from peat moss isolated from Minnesota, USA - S1T2_Fd - Sphagnum fallax MG (SPAdes) (version 2) | ecosystem: Host-associated > Plants > Peat moss >...
GCCGGAATCGTCGACGTGAGCCGGCTTGCGCGGTCAACCGACGAGCGGATTGATTGTGCAGAGCTCGGCGAAGCGGGCCAAGTCGCGGTCGGTCGTGCAAAGATCGGCACCATGTTTTCGATAGCCAGCGCAGCGATGTGCGCGTCCGTTAGCGACGCGCCGCGCGTTTGACCCGTCTCGACGAAGCGCCGAAAAATGAGCCAGTTTGTCGTGGGTTGACAACAGATCTAGTCAAAGTAAACTAGTTGACATGAAGACGGTCGGCGTGTTTCACGCGAAGACGCATTTCTCGGCGCTCATCGACGATGCCGAGCGGGGCGAGACGACGCTCGTGACCCGAAACGGGAAGCCCGTCGCCCGGATCGTGCCGGCAGACGTAGCCGCGCGCCGAGAATTCGGCTTCGATGACGGTCTCGGATTCATTGCCGATGATTTCGATGCCCCGTTACCGGACGATGTGCTCGCGACGTTTCACGAGTGAACTATCTGCTCGATACTCACGTCCTGCTGTGGCTCTTCTTGCGGTCGCGGCGTCTCCCACGGGACGTGCTCGAGCAAATCACCGATCCGTCGAATGTCGTTTACGCCTCGGCCGTTTCGACCTGGGAAATATCGATCAAGGCGGGGCTCGGCAAACTCACGCTCCCCGGCGCGCCGGCGTCCTATCTCCCCGGCCGCATCGAACGGGCGGGCCTCACGGCTCTCCCCATTTTGCCGGCCCACACGTATGGCGTCTTTGGGCTTCCCGCACATCACAACGATCCATTCGATCGACTCCTCATTGCGCAAGCCCAGACCGAAGCGCTTACGCTGATAACGGCCGATGCCACGATCGCCGCCTACGATGTCCGCACGCTGCTCCTCGCCGCCGCGCCGGAATGACGTTCCCAACGCCTCGCCACCGGTTTCGCGCCGCCTCGATGTCGGTTTGTCATGTTTGTCATGGCTTGTCATGGACGCTCCGGTCAGCTATCATCGACGGATGCGAGATCAGAACCCCTACCGCCCGCAGCCCGGAAGTGAACCGCCCGCGCTGATCGGTCGCGAGCGCGAGATCAGCATCATCGAAGCATCGCTCCGGGCGGCGCGCCAGGGCGGCTCGCTCCGGCCGACCGTCTTCACCGGGTTGCGCGGCATGGGCAAGACCGCGCTGCTCCGGCGGGCGCTCGGGATGGCACGCGACGACGGCGGGGTGGTGCTCGAGATCGAGGCATCGCCTGACGTTCCGCTCGCGCTTGCGCTCGCGGACGGCATTGCGGCGGCCAAAGCCCAAATTTCCGTCTCGGCGCGAATCCGAGGCATCCTCGACGGCGTGCGCCGCGCGATGCCGTCGGCGTCGATCGATCTACCGCACGACATGGGCTCGATCGAACTGACGTTGCGCGGGACCGAGAGCTCGGGGTCGCTGCGGCTTGCGCTGGATGACCTCAACGCCGCGGTCCGTTCGCGCTCGCTCTACCTCGTCATCGCCATCGACGAAATTCAAGAAGCGCCGATCGCCGATCTGCGCGAGCTGATCAAGATCGTGCACGCCAGCGCCGGGACAGAAGCGCCGATCGTGTTCCTGGGCGCCGGGCTCACGAACAGCGCCGAACATCTGCACGCCGCGCGAACGTACACGGAACGCTGGCGCTACCCGCGGCTGGAGTGTCTCTTGCCCGAGGAGGCCATCGAGGCGATTCGCTTGCCGGCGGAGGCCCGCGACGTTCGATTTGACGACGACGCGTTAGCGCTCTTAGCCGCCGAGACGGCCGGCTATCCGTTCTTCATCCAAGAGTACGCCTCGGTCATCTGGACGGCGACGGACGGCCCGCGCATCACCCGGCATGAGGTGGAGCGGATCGTGCCGTCGGTTCAAGCGGATCTCGACGAACAATTCTATGCACTGCGCTTCGGCCGCCTCACGCCGCGCGAAGTCGCGTACGCGCTGGCGCTCGCCGATCTCGGCGACGGCCCGCATCCCGTGCACACGGTCGCGGCGACGTTCAACGCACGCTCGCAAGACCTGAGTTCGATTCGCAACCAGCTCATCAAGAAAGAAGTGCTCTTCGCAAGCGCCCCGGGAATGATCGAGTTCCGCATGCCGCTCTCTGCGCGGTACGTGCAACGGAATCGGCGCAGGCTCGACATGCGCGCATCCGGCGTTTCGCTCTTGAAGACGTGAGAGAAGTCGCCCCGCGACCCGCCAACGTGCAACGTAACCCGCCACCGTGTCATCCTGAGCCTGTCGAAGGATGGGCATGCCGGAAACCAAGTCCTCGGGGCGAAGCCTCGCATCGACGATGAAGATCGACATCGACGCGCTCAGCGAGTCCGAACTCGTGGACCTCAACCATCGGATCGTCGAACGCCTCCGGTTCATCAACCAAATGCGAGCCCACCGCGACATGCTCGAATTCGGGATCGGCGATCGCGTTTGGTTCGAGCCCGATCGCCGCGGCCGCATCGAGGGCATGGTCACGCGCTATAACAAGAAAACGGTCTCGGTTATAACGGATGACGGTCGGCGCTGGACGGTCTCTCCCCATTTGCTACAACGCGTGTCACCCCCGAATACCGCTCGTGGAGCGAAGCGCGTGACGCCTAATCGACCGTCGCTTCCAGAAGACGTCGACAAATAGTGGCCGCCCGACACAGCGCATAAATCGCCGTATATTGATCGTGAAGTCTCATCATTGCGACGCTGCCTCGGCCTGCGAAGCGGTGAATTGACCCAGACCGAAATGTGCGTATCGGCCGAGCGCGATCGGACCCTGTTGCGGGCTCGCGAAGCGTATCGTTGCGTGGAACGCGGGGAGTGCGGGATCGGTTTTCCGGGTGCGCCGGAAATGCTCTAGCGGGATCGGCGCTCCGCTCGATCGCTGAATTGGATTGCGCGTTAGGTCAATCGTGAGCGGCTCGGGAAAGCCGTGATAGATAAGCGAACGCCGAAGCTGTGCTTCGGGTGAATCCGCAGCGATTCTATCTGAGCTACTTTGGCCTCTGCGGGGAAATCGATCAAGGACGAATGGTGTCACGGTCGTCCACTCTGTTGCGATGGAATAGTCGGCTTCGCCGATATTGCGCACCAGAAGCCGTTCATGAGCGGCGAGATTCAGATCGCTGGACCAAATTTCGCGAATCGAGAGCACGGCTCGATGAACTTCGTGCGAATACGCCTCCGGGAACACGATGTCGATATGATCGATCAAACCGTCTTCATCGACGTCTTGCGGAAGAAAATAGGCATGCCGGTGAGCGAGAGCCGAGACGTTGCGGGCGGCTTTTCCCGATAGAACGGGCGGTGCATCGTCCTGCTCGCGAGTCGTGTACGCTTTCATGGCGGCGGCCCGAACGAGCTCCGCGACTCGAATCGCGCTGGTCAACGGTGGGCGCCTCGAACCACGGGCAGCCTCGATCGCGAAGCGTTCGATGTGCGCCGGCATTTGCCGAACCGAGGGGCGATTATCGTGAAGTAGCGTTGTGCTTGCGGGCAAGGCATAGTCGAACCAGACGGATCCGCTGACCTGCCGGTTGCCATCAAACGAGATTTCGGCCGCTGAGCCTGAGAGGCGCTGGAAGAGTCCGTTCCCGCGCACATCGGCGGCCACACCGAGCCGTCGAATCAAGAACCCCGGGTTGGCAGAACGGGCGACGAGGTCTACGTTGACATGGTCCGGGTCGTTGGCCGGCGGGCGGCTGGCGAGGCGTATGTTGCATGGTGTCGACGATTGCCCGAGGAGCGTGATCTGCTCGCAAACCTTCGCTAATAACTCTCGCTCGCGGGAATCGAACATGACATCGTCCCAAATCACGTAGGCTACCGCCGCATCGTCCCGCGAGGTCACGAACGAATCGAGAACGAGCTCGGCGCGTTCATTTTGTGGATGCGCCGTGGCTTCGTACGCCGGCCGGGTCTTCCATGGGGGAAGCACGTATCGAGGCGGCGCCGCTAGTGCGTCGATAGCGGACCGGATGCCGGCGAAGTCGCCGCCGCCGGACGTGTACCAACCGGCGACGATCGAACGCAGTAGGCTCCACGGCGACGGTGGCCACTCAACTTCCCCGCCGCGTGCTCCATCATTCCATGGCGTCGCATGGAATCGACCGGGCAAAAAACGGATTTCAAGAACCGTCATCGGTGTTGTTTAGGTGTCGTCGTCGGCTTCTTCGTCGTCTTCAATTTCGTCTGAGTCGACATCGTCGGCGGCATCGGCATCGAGGGTGTTTGGCGGCGTATCTACCAATCGTTCTGAGTCGGCGTGGAGTGGCTGGAGAAGGCCAAGCCCAAGCCAGCGACCGTCGCCGATGAGAAGTGGCCCGCAAACGGGCTCTGCGAAAATGATTTCGACGTGATAGAGCCGCTTTGTCCCGAATCTATCGGCTGCGAACGCCTCGACCCGCTGACCGCGTTCGGAAAATGGTTCGCGTTGCACGCGTACCGAAAGGGCCCGCGTTCGAATACCGGCGTGTCTAAGGGCGTTTAGGACATCGCGTGCGGCAGCGTTTTCGGAGTCGACTCGGGCTACGCCGCCGATCAGTCCTTTTTGTCGGCGGGTCGGTAACGCCGCCGGCGTCACCGTCTGCCATCGCTTCGCGCCGCCGCGCGTGCCCGAAGCATAGGCGCTCAACATCCGACCATCAGCTGCATCGACAAGCCGCATACCATGAATCTCACCGGTTCCCATGTCAATGCTGCCAAGATGCCGCCCCGAGACCGCCCAGTGCATATCGGCTTCGCTGATCGGACAATCCGGCGGCAGTTCTACGACGATCCGTCGAATAGATTGATCCGTAAACCGTGTTCCGATCGATGGGAGCGGAATGCAACGCACGCGACGATCACGGTCGAGGTCAGTGGTATTTCGGCCTACGACCAACCGATCCACGAGTCCGCGGTATGCATCGACGGTTCGTAGTTGCTCCGCAGCGAGATCACGCACGGCCTTCGTTATCGGTAGAGCGTGCGTCAGGAGAACGGGATAAAATCGCTGGGAATCATCAAGTTGCCGCAGTTCGAAGACGAGTCGGCGCGGGTTCCGGCCATAGCGCACACCTTGCCATAGCGGCTTTGGCGGCTGCCGGAACGATGTCTTTTTCCCGTCCGGCTGAAGACGAGTCGTTGTCGCCGCGTATCGCTCATCCAAACGATCGAGTGAGCCGGAGATTGGGCACGGCAGGAGCGACCCATCTTGCGACCCTTCGAAAATCATGTCAGGCCTTGCGACGCTTCCCTCGTAAACGGAAAGTCGCGCATCGAGGTCTTTAGGTGTTTCGATAAAACCGCGCGCATACGCTGGATCAAGTCCACGTCCGAAAGTGTGCATTCGTTCGCTAAAGTCGACGATTCGCCGTGCATGAGGTGCGCCTTCATCGAATCGCCAAGCGTAGATAAATGGAGATTCCCCATCAATGAATCGCGAGCGTAAGAGTTTCGCTGAACGTATCTCCGGCGATCGGCGAGGATCGCTTCCGACAGCATCGAGATCGTTGTTGGGAACGAAATACTGAACGGGCCGCGCTTCGCGCTGCGACGGTGCGCAGATTAGCGGCGGCTCAAGATGCTCCAGCCACCGAAAAGCGTCACGAATCGACCGGTCATTGTTGGCTGCTTCGCGCCAGCGGCCGCCGAACGCACCCGCGATCAACGCTTGGTAGAGGCGAAAAGGTGCCGGTGGCCAGTCTCCGTCTCCATGCCATCGGTTATTTAACAGCCGGACCTCGAGGACGAGGACCTGTTCGCTCATGCTTTCTTCTTTTTGTCCGTCTTTTGCGGAATATCGGCTTTCGCGCGATCCTTGGAAAAGCGAACTTCGCGCGATTCACCGACCCCGAACGCCTGGGCGACATCTCGCGCATATGCGAGTGCTGAATCGGAATCGAGCGCTACGTCCGCTCGTGTCCCATCGCGCGATACGACTGTCCATGATTTCGCCGCCTCAGGGTCTGGTGTGAGGAGGCAGCCCTGCCGGAGAAAGCCGTCTTGGGGTTCAGTCGCTGCAACAAGTGCGAGGCCGAGGATATAGCGTCGAAGTTCTGCGTCCTTTGCAGGAGCACCAAGTTGCCGGAGAGCGACAAGATTGATCGTCACGTCGCGATAGATCGCACCTCGCACCAAGACCCCACCGTGCGTATCGACGGCGGGAACGTGAACGAAGCCGCGCTGCGCAAGTGGGCTCTTGGTATTCCCTTCAGCTTTCTCTTTGTCTTCGTCTGAGAAAACATCGTATTTTGCATAGTCAATCGCCGGGGTGTATTGTGCTGACCGCCTGAGAACGTCGACGTTCCAAGCTCGAACCACGGACTGCACGAGGCGAGGGAGTTTTGCGCCTTCGCCACGAGAATCCCAGGCGCCGAAGACGAGCGATGTAGGAGCGAGTTTGGCGATACCGGTTGCATCGCCGCGCTCTGCGAAATCGGCAAAGGCACGTTCGGTTTCATCCTTAAGGTCGGATGCCCGAATGAGGGCGTCGCCCAGTCGATGACCGACCTCGAGGATCGATACCTGCGGTCCATCAGGAACAAGGACCTCAACTTGGGGGACAAGTGCTGCCAAAGGGTTGGTCGGTCGTCCCTTTGGTGAGCGGCGAAAAAGAGGTTCCATCCGGTTCGCCTGCGAGCCAACCGAGTCCATCTGCACGACCTTGGTTCCATCCGCTAACGTGTCGATCGCGTAGGGCGCACCATTGCGCTTGTCATCCATCGCGTACGTTGGAGGGAACACGACGGCTCCTGGTCCTTCTACGGCCACAAGTGTTTCGCGCAGATGCAGCGCGACTGGCCCGCGGAGATCATCCGCCCAAGCGTTGATGATGTCGGTGTTGAGTGCTTGCATCGGTTAGAGATCCTCCTGGGAATCGGTGATGCATCTCGCTTGGCCGACTTGACCGGGCCAACCGAGAGCCATTTGAAAGGTCCGCATCGGCAATCCGATGTCGATTCCGCCCAGTACGACGCGAGCCAAGCTGAGCGGTAGTGAGGTAGTGGACATCCCATAGCGGTACTTGAGCTTGTCGCGTGGGGAAACGCGCGTCGGCCGCGCGTACTGCAGCCCGAAGACGGCAAGCATCTCAGTAAAGGGGTAACCAACCATTTCAAAGCTGCCATGGTGACTGTTTGGGGAGAAGCCAGCATCGAGCGGGATATAGTCGCGGCGAAAATCGAGCCGAAAACTGCTGCTCATTTGGGCTGAGGCGGCAAACGGATCTCGGACGCATCCCTCAGGGTCATTCTCCGTGAGCGAACGGATCAGATCGAGCGTGTCGCGTGTCAGTGCTGAACCTGGGTAGCCCCCGGCGCCAGCCCAGAACTTAACGTTGTCCCGTCCGCAGTGCGGGCCGTCCGCCCAGTGGTCCAGCGTGAATGAGGCCTCATCGGTCGCGAGTATGACAGGTAGCGTCGCAGGCGTCTTTGGGGGCTGATTCGGGAAGAGGCCAGGCTTTGCCGGTTGATCATTGAGAGACCACTTCTTGCCCGAAAGAGCCGACCCGAATGGAACACTCGTCGAGATCCGAGCGCGGCGGAGAAAATCGATAACGCCGGCAAACGGGCTAGCCTCGCCGTCAATCGAAAGGATAAAGCGCCCGCTGGTTGCTCGATGAGAATACTCAAATCGTGATTCGCAATGAGCGTCGTTCAGGTGCCCCGCCGCTTCGGCAAATCCGAGGCAAGCAAATACTTGTCCCGGGTTTCGCAGATCGACCGGAATCGAGAAGTCTTTCATTTGGTCGGCTTTGTCTCTTCGTTTACTTTGCGAGATGCCGCCCAATCTGCTGACCGCAGAAGCGACTCCCACCAGGCAAGTCCCCAAGGCCCCCACTGCTGTTGAAGTCGAGCGTAGCGAAGCGTGGATGCGCGTGCGATTTCGGCTGATTGCGATGGGGCCGTATTGGGGTCGAAGGCTTTGATGTGCGGGCGGGAGTGGCCATGGTGCGTCGCGATCAGGTGAAGCGCGAGATCGCGATCGTCGGCGGTGAGCGACGCGAGGGGTGAGCCCTCATCATTGTGGACATCGGCAACAGAGCCGAACTCGTGTCGATAGCCGGCCAAGAGTCTCGGCGTCGCACCGCCCATTGTTTTTGCGTACGGTCGGTCCACGTCTCGCGGCGCGTTCATCGCATCTTGCCAAAGGGAGCGATCCTTGCCCATATCGTGAACGACGGCTGCGGCGCGAAGCATATGGATCTTCTCATCTGGAAGGGCAAGCGATTGGGCGGTTCTTCCTGCCTCATCTTGCGTCCACGAGTGGTGTGCGGCAAGGGCTTGCGCGAATCTGGTAACGGCAGCATCGCCGCTGGTCGCGGCTTCACCACGCCAGACCTCGACCCAGAGGACATCGGCATCGTCGATGTCAGGATTGCTGTCCCAGCGAAAGCCCCCAGGCTTCCACAATCCCGATGAATCCGGCCCTGGCGGCACGCCGTATCGAACGCGCCATTGTATCCGTGGTAGAGTTTTGGGGGGCAGCCAATGTTCGCCGCTTTCCGCATCGAGAGTTAGCGGCGAGCTCGCTGCCTTGTTGTCGAGAAGTCCATCCGAGAGGCCGCCGAGCGCAGCATCGATGATGACGGTTCGTTCGACGATCTCGCGGAGTAGTCGATCGCTCTTCCAGTCCTTGAGTTGTTCGGCCGTCCAGTATGCCTGGATATCATAGCGATCATCAAGGACGACGATGACCGGGTGGGCCTTCGCGGATCTTTTCCCTTCCGTTGTTTCGCCGTTCTTGCGGCTGTCGCCAAGCCACGCGGAAATACGTTTAAGGATCATATCCGCGACGCGATCTGCTGGTGCTTCGAGCAGTTCGCTCGGGTCAGGCGGCGCGGCTTCGAAGTAGGCCTCGAGATCGGAGAATGAATCCGGTCTCGATTTCCCGCTGGGCCGACCCGCTCCAGGCTCGTCGCGAAGTGGAAAATGTGAACGCCACGCGATACGGCACGGTGGTCGGGGATTTTCAATCCATCCCCGAATCCACGGTTGCACGATCGGGCGTCCGCTGTGCTCGCGCAAACTCGTCATCGCCCACGCCTCGATCAGCGGGTCGCAAATCTCAGGCCTTAGCGGCTCCGGCGAACGAGCCTCGTCGATGAGAGCCTTAATCTCGGGGATATTCTTGAGAGACTGAATTGCGAGCGGGCTTGCATCGCGGCTGCCTTCGGCGGACTCGGGCCATGCCGGGCACTCGAATGGGGCGCGTAGAGTATTGAGTCGTGCGATTTCGATTGGATCCTCGGCGTCTTTATCCTTATCGCTAATGCTTGGGATAATCTCGATGCGCGCTTGCCCGGGATCAGAACGCCGGTTTACTCGCCCAAAGCGTTGGACCATGCGCTCCCACGCAACGAGATCGCAAACGAGGTCATCCGCGTCGAGGTCCACGCCGACTTCGGCCGCCGATGTCGCAACTAAGAATCGTGCGCGTCCATCACGTTGGGCATCGGGGTAGAAGCGGCGTATAACCGAATCTGGATGGTCGAGTGCGATCAGCCGCTCACGTAGTCGACGCTCGCCGACGAAGAGTTCCACGGTTTGATCCGGGTCGTCACCTTGTTTTCTGATGCGATCCCCGATCCGTTCCTTGACACGTTGCGCTACGGCCCGGCTATTGCAAAAGACGAGAACTCGTCGAGAGCCTTCTGCGAGTGCCCAGGCTCGTTCGGCGAGGGTCTCTGGCAGATCGTTCGTGGAGACCTGATCGAGCATGCGAACGCGTTTCGCGGCAACAAGCCGCTTCTGAGCAGCGGGGTCGTTCTCGTCATCGGCATCGAGGGCAAAGGTTGGCACTCCAGCATCTTCTCGGCCGGTCGCAGAGAGCGACATTAGGCGAAACGGCGGAACAAGGTTATCCATTTTCGCGCGATCGCGATCGGTGATTCTCGCGATGTCTCGCATGAGTTGCTCAAACGGGGGAACCAGGTGTGCCTCATCGAGGACAATCAACGAATCGCAGCCGAGGAGCCCGGCATGGACCGGCCGCATCCCAGCGCTTACGCCGTAACCGCTAAACAGCAGTCGAGATCCGACCATGTCAACCGTCCCGACGATGATCGCCGCCGCTTGCGGCCGGTCCAGCCACTTACGATTGTCGAGGAACTGGCCGCGCAGCGTTGAGATGGCAAGGCCCGCATCATCGGTGAAGCCGAGCGCGCGCTTCCAGCGCATCCTCAGAGCCGCGTCGACTGACTCGTCTCCCAGAAGTTCGTCAAGATCTTTAGCGAGCTTTTCGGCCTCGGTCGTGGCTTGATCGACAACGGCCCGTCGATCAACGACGTAGACGAGTCGGCGAGGGAGTGGAACGCCTGCAGCGAGTGCGATCAGCCAGAGTGCCATCACCTTCGTTTTGCCGAGGCCGGTTGGGATGTCGACCGCACCCGGAATCTTTCCAAGCGCGAGCCAATCGGTCAGCAGCCTTCGCTGCCAGCGATAGAAGCCGACCTCCGGGCCTAGCCGAGTCTCTAAGAGCGAGACGTCAGATGCGACGATCATGGACATATTTTCGATCACCCCTGTGTCATATGTGTGGCGCAGTCTCAGACCGTGTCGCAAGAAAAATCGCAGAGAACTGATCCAGCACTGAGGTGGGCACGTCAGAACTCATGCCGGTTTACGAATTCCTCAAGAAGGTTAGGTCTGGTCGTGAAGAATCTTGGTATCGTGGGCGAGTCACGCACGTACGCTGTTGTTCTGGAGCCGGATCCCGAGGGCGGGTTTACGGTCCTCGTCCCCGCGCTTCCGGGAGTCGTGACCGAGGGTGAATCCGTCGCGGAGGCGCTCGCGAACGCCCGGGACGCCATTCGCCTTTGCCTGGAAGACTTGCACGAGCAAGGAACGCCGATCCCAGCAAGCGACACGGGCGCCCGTCTTGAGCGGGTCGAGATCGCGATCGGCGCGTAGGGCCGATCCGAAGTGACGCGGTTGCCGCGCCTGACGGCAGCCGAAGTCCTTCGCAAGTTGAAACGGGCCGGCTTTGTCATCGTGCGGTCGAGTGGCAGCCACCATCGGCTTCGAAACGACGCTGGCCGTGCGACGACGGTCGCGATTCACAGCGGCGGCATCCTCAAGCCGAAGACGCTGGCGACGATCCTTGATCAAGCCGGGCTGACCATCGACGAATTCTGTGCGCTCTGATTCTCGTGCCGCTGGTCCATGATTGGGACGACCTTCGCGATCTGTTTCTGAGCCGCGTGCATATCTTCAAGCATCTCTGAGGCAAGACGAACCGCGGGCTCGGGCGCGATCACCGTTGCCTCCGTCCCGAACCCAAACGCCCACCGTACCGCCTCGGTGAGGTCACGGAACTGAAGCGTGATGTGGAGCGATCCGTCGTCGTGTGGAACGATTTCTTGCTGCGGCTGCCATTGGCGGGCGGCGACGGCCGCGGCGATGCGGGGTGAAATGAGGATCGTAACGGCAACGTCGTCGCTGCCGTGAATCCACCCAACGGCCTGATCGGCGATGAATGATGCCGGCACGGCGCGCGGCACAAACGTTCCCGCTGGGCGAAACGCGCCGCTCATCGCGTCGAGCGCAAAATGGCGCCAATCGCGCCGGTCGAGGTCGAAGGCGACCAAGTAGTAGCGGCCATCCCGAACCACGACGTGATACGGCTCGACCATCCGCAAACCGCGCCGCCGGTTGGCGGCCGTGTAGGTGAATTCGATCCGAGCATGGGTGTCCGCCGCGTTCTTTAAGGTGTCGAAAACGCTCGCGATCGAAGATTCTGCCGCCGGGCGGGCCGTCCGAATCTGAAGGAAACTCGTCTGAGTCGAGAGCGGAACATCGGCGAGCGCGCTTGCGATTTCCGAACGGATGGGGCCGCCGAACGCCTCCGCGATCCGACGCAGCATATCGACGCTGTTCGCCGATGCGGCGTGAAGCCAGGAAAAGCGCGGGCTTCTCGTCTCGAGGATGACGCGTCCGGCTTTGACCGCAGAGATCCGGAAACCAGCATGGATGCCGACCTCGCGGAGCTGCCGCAGATCACGCTGGAACGTCCGCGGTTTCGTCTCAAAGCGCTCGAAATAGGCTTTCTTTTCGAGGGTGCCGTTGATGTGCAGGCGGACGAAAATCCAGAAAAGCCGCGCGAGATGATTGCTCAGGTCATCGGTGTTGCGGGCATCCGTATCGACATCGGCTTTGGGGATTTTGCGCATCCGTGGATCACCCTCGAAGGCCAGGTCTCTTCGCTAGGCGTTTCAAGAGTGATTGGTCCGGTGTCCTGCGCCACGCCCGTGTCGTTCCCCGGTGAGATGATCCCAGGTGGATCAAGCCACTATTACGGGAGGACGTGCGTGGAAGAAGAGGTTGCGGCAGAACTCATGCCGGCGCGGATGGTCAACGAATTCGTTTACTGTCCGCGACTCTTCTGGCTTGAATACGTGGAGCGCGAGTTCGCAGCATCCCACGACACGGTTGACGGGGAGCGCGTTCATCGCCGCGTCGATCAGCCGCATGGCACGCTCCCCGACGATCCGTCCGATATGCGAGCCGAGGCCACGTCCGTGGAACTCTCCTCGGCAAAACTCGGCGTCGTGGCCAAGATCGACGTCGTGCGTGCCGACGGAGAGACCGTCGTCCCAATCGATTTCAAGCGTGGTCGTGTCCCCGGGTACGGACCATACGATCCCGAGCGGGTTCAAGTTGCGATCCAAGCATTGCTACTGCGCGAGCACGGCTACGCGTGCGAGCGCGGCCGCATCTACTATGCCGCCTCCAAGACGCATGTCGATGTCGAGATCGATGACAGCCTCGTAGCCCTGACCACCACAGCGATCGCCGGCGCCCGCGGCGTGGTTGATAAGACGGCGATCCCGCCGCCGCTTGTGAACAGCCCGAAGTGTTCGCGCTGTTCGCTGCATGCCATCTGCCTGCCCGACGAAACGAATGCGCTTCGCGGAGCCGCGGGCTCAACGCCGGTTCGGCCGTTCGTCGCCGCGAACGACGACACGGTGCCGCTCTACGTGCTTGAGGCGGGGAGCCGCGTGGGTATCAGCGGTGAGGTGCTGCAGGTTCGCGATGATCTCGGTGTGAGTGCGGAGCTGCCGCTTCTGGAACTCGGTTCTATCTCGCTCTTCGGGAATGTGCAGATTTCATCGCAGGCACTTCGCGCCGTGCTCGGGCGAGATATTCCCGTCTCATTTCTGAGCTACGGCGGTTGGCTCAACGGGTATGCGCGCTCCGTAAACGATCACAGTCTCGACTTGCGAATCCGTCAGTTCGCGGCATTTCAAGATGCTGCGCAGACGCTGCCCATCGCGCGGGCCATCGTCGCGGGGAAAATCAAGAATCAACGCACGATGATTCGGCGTGCCCTGGGCTCGGAGGCGAAAGGGCATCTGCAGGCGCTCTCGCTGCTGATTCACCGCGCGGAGCAGGCGCCGGATGCCGATCAATTGCTTGGCTTCGAGGGGGCCGCAGCTCAACGCTACTTCGACGCCTTCGCCGAGATGCTCAAGATCGGAACGGGTTTTGAGATCAGCGGCCGCAATCGGAGGCCACCGACCGATCCCATAAACGCGCTGCTCTCGTTTGGATACGCGATGCTGGCGAAAGAAGCGCTGGCGGCGGTGATCGCGGTTGGGTTCGAGCCCGGTCTCGGAGCGTATCATCGGCCCCGACCGGGCCGACCATCCCTTGCACTCGATCTCATGGAAGAGTTTCGGCCGCTGATCGTCGATTCTACCGTTCTGAGCGCGATCAACGGCCAGGAATTGCGCGCATCACATTTCGATCGGCGAGGCAAAGCCGTTGTGCTGACGCAGGATGGCCGTCGAACATTTATCAGGGCGATCGAACGGCGGCTGCGCTCGACCATTTCGCATCCAATCTTCGGCTACGAAGTTACCTATCGCCGCGCAATCTATGTACAGGCGCGCTTGCTGGCCCGAACCGTTCAAGGCGACATCGAGCACTACCCGGCGTTCACGACGCGATAGCGATGCTCCGCGCCTATCTCCTCTCGTATGATATCGCCGACAAGAAGCGGCTACGCGAGATGCATAAACTTGCGAAAGCCCACGGCCGAGCGCTACAATATAGTGTTTTCGCGTGCACGCTCCGGCGAGAAGACCGCGTTCGCCTCGCGGGTCGAATCGAGGCACTGATTGATCGCGCGAAAGATCGGGTCGTCTTGCTCGATCTTGGCACGGTCGCCGATCGAGAGAGTTGGATTCCCCCGATGGAGATCTTCGGCCGGCAGGAGATACCTCGCGGCCGAAACGCGGTAGTCGTCTAACGCGTCGAGCGGCGCGGTGCTTCGTTCCTCACGCTGGAGCGCTCGACGTATAGCGCACCAAGGTTTCTCGCCCATTTGCCCCGTTTCTCGGGCCGGATTTGGCTAGTGGAGGGGACCCGCTCGATTTTGACGCACTTTGCGGCCATCGTGGCTATCTTTAGCTCGCAAGCCGTTCTCGCGGCCGATGAGGCCGCGCTCCGTTGAAGCTTCTTCGAGAATTTCAATCGGAGCTCCCGCGAGGTCGCGTTCTCGCGGCCGATGAGGCCGCGCTCCGTTGAAGCTTAGATGCGGTCGCGTTTCCGATGACGCCGGAGACGGGTTCTCGCGGCCGATGAGGCCGCGCTCCGTTGAAGCATCCCGGTCGCCACAACGATCGCGGCGA
>Ga0209208_10007637_pt1 | contig 14591 bp, 8 predicted proteins | sample S1TSphfallax_3_FD_187694 | JGI IMG/M metagenome (GOLD analysis project Ga0209208, IMG submission 187694) | Host-associated microbial communities from peat moss isolated from Minnesota, USA - S1T2_Fd - Sphagnum fallax MG (SPAdes) (version 2) | ecosystem: Host-associated > Plants > Peat moss >...
CCTTCTAGGGATTGAAGATCAATGTTATAATGTAGTTTCAAAAAAAGACACACAACCTTCATGTTAAGTGGGTATTGTGTTGCATATCAAATGGGTAGAAGCACATTAGGGTGAACCAAAAATAGTAGAGTAAGTCCATTCCAAAAGTCCACATCTAATTTATTTAAAGCACAAAAAATAGATTTAATATCAAAATCCTTTAAATGATGTAAAAGCTAACATATTTTTCCATGACCGAGCTCAAATGACCCTACTTGAAACCTTTGAAACAATTCCATTAACTTTTGGTTTTGAATAACATCAATTTACATATATAAATGGACTTTTCAAAATCTTCCCATTCTAATGTACAATATTTTCACAAATATGAATTTTTTTCAACTTTCTTTTTTGACTTTAAGTATGATTACCTTTGAAAATATTATGTCCCAAATATCCAATTTCATTGTAAGCAATAAATCCACAACCATTAATTATGGAGTGTGACATATGACTTGCTTCAATTGTAAAATCCACCTTTAATTAATTATTAATGATTTTGGTATAATTATTTCAATTTGGAAGCATTGTAACTGAAGTTTCACTTACTTGAATCTTATTCCTATATTCTTATGATATATTTAGGTTTTATGGAATAATAATTGTCCAATCTATAACAAACTACCACTATGACATTCATAATAGTCCATTATAATGTGCAATTACCCAATCAAAAGTTGGTTCTACAAATTATGTAATATTGGATGTCCCTTGTTGCAAAAATTGAATTGCAATGTTGCTTATATAGTCAATTTACAACTATTATTTATAGATTCTTAAACATTTTTTGGATAAATGTAAGTTCAAATAAAGGGCCCATAAGATTTTTCATACATTTAAACACCTCGGATTTGAATTTGTTCTAGCCAAATGAATTTTGGCACATGTAAAAGTTGTTAGTTGATAGGTTGTGCACATGTTTGATGAACAAACAACCAATGTTAGGACAAATGCCAACCTAGAACTATTGTGTGATGTTGAGACTTTTCTTGGTTTAAGTTATATCCACTACTAGGAAACATGGGTCTAGCTTACTAACCCTTTTCACCACGATGCCTTAAAAGTGAAATGGGTTCAATAGCTAGTGTTTTAGCCTAATGCAATTTCACCATGGGTGAAATGATTGATGCCTAATTCGTCAAAGTTCATTATTTTGTTATTCAAATTATTTATAAATTATTACAAACAAGCATTCATATATATAATGTAAAAATAAATAAATTTGTGTATTTACCAATTATTAAAATATTTGGTACTCATACAACTTTTTAAACATGTTATAGTTTATATTAAATTTATTTTCATAAATGAAAAGACCTTTCCAAAAGATTAGATGAAAATATTATTCAAAATAGAACTTAATAAAATTTAAAATACCACAAATATTATGTGTGTATAAACTAGTAATTTTTTAATTTACATATAATGTTAATATTTTACATAATATTAAAATTAGATGATAAAGTCATTTACCCTAAAATTGAAATAATTCAATATAGTTACATTTTTTTGTTATTGAAATTATTGTCAACACATATTATAATTAATATTATAATTTATTAATTTATTAAAATTTTATGTTTATCTGTTTATCAACATCTTCAGTCATACAACTTGAAAAAAATGTTATATTTTTTATATAAACACCATTTTATAAAATTCAAAATGCCTTAAAAAATGAAAATTTACTATAAAAAACTAAAGTAAAACCCTTGATTTAATTTGTAGTAGTGTCAAGGCAACATGTGGGAGTAGTAAGGTGCTTGTTGATGCCACAAATGATCAAACTATACTTGAACCTATCCTAATAAAACACAAAAAAAATTGTTGGCATGTTGAAGGTCATGGAAAAAAATTGGAAATTAAACATTTCAACAAGGTATATGATTAAAAAATTTTAAATTCACCTTTTAGTGTTAAATGTGCTTGGGACTGTAGCACATGTAATTTTGTTTTATTTGAGTGATGAAATGTTGACATTGTTTTGTTCAATCACCTTTAAGGATTCATGAAAATAATTGGTGGAACAATTAAGTTGTACGTGGTAAAAAAAAGTAATAGCCAAGGTTTATATATATACATGATATATTGAATCACGAAAAAAATCATGTGAGATATGTTGCTATTAAGGCCATCGAAAGGTTTGTAGTTGTTGGTCTTGGTAAGGAAGAGGGAATTTTAGAATATTTTTGATAAAAACGTCGTGTTAAATCAAGAAACTATTATAAAAAAACAAGTTCGATGGTGTTAATGTGATGTTTAATTTTTTTTGCACAAGAAATTTCATAATGCATGGAACATATAGATTGCAAAATAGTAAAGACATTCCATTTTCTTTTCATTTGGATGTGTTTGACATCATTTTGAAATAAGTTGTCTTTATTCTTTGATTTACAATTTAGTATGGTTGTTATTAGTAGATATGCATGTCTTTTTTCTTATAATAGTCTCACGATATTCTAGGTATCAATAGCAAATCAATAAGGATAGGGAATTCAATGTGATCCCTGACTCATCAAAACATTATTGACCCATTGTCAATTGTAACATGTACATGGTGAAACACCTACAACTTTAATGTAGCATAGGCATGATTAGTTCATAGATCCTCTTCTTTATCCACTTTTCTCTTAATATCTAGACATAAAATTAAGGCCCTAATCAATATATTGTTTTGATTTGTGAAGTGGGAAGGAATATTTTACATTTGTAAAGTAAACAATTATGAATTGAGGATGTTCTTGAATTGTAATGAAAGAACATAACTCATAAAATAATTAAAAGCAAATTTGGTCATCAAAACCTTTTTGGTATTTGTTTAAAATGGGATGAAAATGTTTAACCAATAAACTTTAAGACCTAATCAAAGTAGTAAGAATTGAATTTTGCGTGTTTTTTTTGGATTTTATTTTAATAAGTTTGATTTTTTTTTAAAACATAATCATGCAAATTCAAAAATAAAATGTTGTGTAATTCAATTCTTTTTTAATGAAATAAAAGATGGCACACTTTGATTTAACTAGACACATTGTGATGAACAACAAGCATAAAAAATATTAAAGGTTGAATTTATAATTTTTTGTTTTGCTTTCAAATTTGTATTTGTTTTATTTCTTTGGTGATTTCTTTATTTTTAGAAACAATTATTGTGCAATCCTTTTAAAATTATCAATCGTATTTTGACATATATTTATTCAAGTATATTGGTTGACAAGGCTTCATATGTTTTGTTTATTCATCCTCCGACATTGTCCATAATGGAACATTCACCCATGAAGGGGAATAACATTGCATGTTTTTCAAACTTGAATTCATGATGGCCAGTCCCAAGTTTCAAGGGGATCCTAGTTTTGTCAATTGGAACTTTGTTGAAAGAATGGTTACATTAAGACAAGTGAGGTTTGTCCACCTATGATTAACACACTCATAACAATGACAAACATTGGAGGTCAAACAATCAATTGTCATATGTCAATTTCAACTTCTAATCCATTCATGTTAGCTTGTAGATACTTTGCATAAAAGCTTGCAAATATCATCATAAGATTAAATAACATGTTGCCATCACTACTACAAAAATGGGGTGCAATTTACTAACCTAAATCACTATGGGACCTTACAAGTAAAATAAATTCATTGCATTTTATTGATTTCACCATGGTGAAGTTATTTCACTACAATATCACTATGTAAACATCATGTTTCATTACTAGTTAACATAATTCAATATTATAATTTAATGTAGTACATAGGTTTATTTTTATTTTAAAAAATTCTATCTATGCTATTTTATGATATACCGTATATTATTTAAAGCTACTTTAGTTATTCTAATTTATATTTTATGTTATTATAGGTTATTATAAAATATTGTACCCTAAATTATTATATGTTATTTTACCTTAAGGTATTTTAACTAGCTTATTATAAGCTTTTAAGTTATTTTATATTAAATTATTCAACAAACTTTAAGCTATTACTTAAATTATTTTATCCCAAATATAATAACTTAAAATAATCTAAAATATAATATAATGACATAAGGTAAAATAATTTAAAATAAAAAATAACTTATGAATTTCTTAAAAAAATACCCTACAATATAATAATTATCAATAGCCTATGATATCATAACATAGAATATCCAACAATAATTTATAATGCAATAACCATTAACAAAATAGCCATCAATAGCCACTAATAAAATAACCACCAATGGCTTATAATGGAATAACCACCAATATCCAATAATAAAATAGCCATCAATAACCATTAATATACATTAATAACCACCAATATCCATCAATAGAATATTCACCAATATCCATTAATATAATAGCCACCAATAACCACTAATATAATAACATTAATAATCACTAATATCCACCAATAGAATATTCGCCAATAACCATTAATATAATAGTCATTAATAACCACCAATATCCATAATAAAATAATCACCAATAACCATTAATAAAATATTCATTACTAATCACAATATCCATAATAAAATATTCACCAATAACCATTAATATAATACTTATTAATAACCACCAATATCCACAATAAAATATTAATCAGTAGTCATTAATAGGATAGCCACTAATAGCCATTAATATAATAACCATCAATATCCAATAACAAAATATCCACTAATAACCATTAATAACCACTAATATAATAGCCATTAATAAGCACCAATAATTTTCAATAAAATAGCCACCAATAGTCATCAATATAATAACCATTAATAATCACCAATAACCACCAATAGAATAGTCACTAATATAATAATCATTAATAAACACCAATATCCACTAATAAAATAGTTACCAATAACCACTAATAGAATAGGCATTAATAAACATAAATAATCATTAATATAATAACCATTAATAAACACTAATATTCACCAATATAATAGTCACCAATAATCATCAATAACCACCAATAACCACTAATAACCAATAATATAATAACCATTAATAAGCAACAATAACCATGAATAGAATAACCACGAATAACCATTAAAAAAATAACCACCAATAATCATTGATTGAATAACAACCAATAACCATTGATTGAATAACAACCAATAACCATTGATTGAATAACAACCAATAACCATTAACAGAATAACTACAAATAACCATCAATAGAATATCCACCAATAACCATTAATATAATAACCAAAAATAGGCACCAATAGGTATTAATAGAATAGTCATTTGTTGCAACCCCAACCTTAGGCTTGCGACTAAAGCAAGGGCTTGCAAGGTTGCGGGCTAAGAAGGAAGTTCGGGAGTCACACTACATGCTTCCAGGAGTGTAAGGAAGTGTGAAGGAATGAACTCTCACACTCCCAAGGGAGCTTGCACTTTGGGAGTTTGAGTCCCGGTGGACTTCTGAATATTCAAAAAATGATTGCAAGGGGTCAAAACTCAATGGATTGAAGAGTTCCTTATATCATTAAAAAGTTCATGGAATTTAGATGTCTAAAATGGGTTCGCATGACCCATTTGGACATCTGAAACACAAGTTATGGCCAAAAGAAAGGTCGAGAGTCAAATTGGCAGTTTGATTCCTGATCATTAAAACTCAAGAATCGACTTGATTTCCTTGCGTTCAGGTGGCGTGCAACATATTGTTGGAAAGATCTCGACGAGGGCTACAACTTTTCTTTAGACCTCATTTCAATCGAAGGTCTGCACGAAAAATTATGGGGCCCCAAAATCGTAGGACTCCCACTTGGGAGTCTCGGGACAAAATGCCATTAGGATGTGGGTCTCGTAGAGAGGCACAAAGTATATTATAAGGGGGAAGGTGGTGGCTTCCCCCAAGTCCGGACTGTGGTGAGTCTTATGAGTCCGAGTTTGCCCAAGTTCGTCCTAACACCAAAAGTGCTCCAACTATGTACTAATCAACTTGTTATTTGGTTTTGTGCAAGTCTGTGTGAGGGAGTAAATGCTTATCATTCTTCCTAATTCCATCCCAGAGCTCCAACACACCCTTCTACCCCCAAAGTGTTGCGAGCCAAGGAGCGTGCTTCAACTCTTTGCTCTTATGTTGTTTTCACTTCAGATTCATGCTTGAGTCTATCAAGGAACTTAGGAGTGCATTATCATCAATATGCATTAATAGAATAGTCATCAATAGGCATTAATAGAATAGCCACCAATAGCCACCAATAAAATAATCATGAATAAACATTAATATAATAGTCATCAATATACATTAATAGAATAGCCAACAATAGACATTAATAGAATAACCACTAATGGCCATTAATATAATAACTACCAATACTCATTAATAGAATAACCATTAATAAAATAACCACCAATAACCACTAATAGAATAACTATTAATGACCATTAATAAAATAACCACCAATAATTATTAATAAAATAACCACTAATATGCATTAATAATCACCAATAACCATATATTAAAATTGCATAGGATTGCCAAAAATAATTTAAGGTGAAATAATTTATAATAAACAAAAGTAACTTAAGATGAAATAACCTATAATGACGTAAAATTGTCAATAATAACATAAGGTGAAATAACCATTAATAGTCAAAAGTAATTTATAATAGCTACAAGTAGCCTAAACTGAAATAATTTATAATAGCCAAAAAAAAAAAAAAAAAAAAAAAAAACTTACAATAGCCAAAAATAGGTTAAGGTGAAATAAACTAAAATAACAAAAAAATACCAAAAGTAATTTAAAAAATACCCATAAATAATCATAAATAATGTAGGGTGAAATAGTTTAAATTTATGAAAAATAGTCATATAATAATTGAAAATAGTTTAACATAAGTAATATTATTATATTAACAAAAATCTTATCCATTTATTAATTTTATTTTTTTCAAAAGAATGATCATTGAAATGTTATTGATATTCAACTTTTTTTTTTGTTCAAATGATTTTAAATTTTCAAAAGGAAATGAATGTAATTATGTACATTATTGAATTAAAAAATAAATAAATCGAATCATTTCATTTGAACAAAATCTCAATAAGATATGAATTCTCAAAGTTTATGTTTTTGTAATGTTTAAAATGAAGTATTTCATAAATAGAATGTAATGTAACATATTATCACAACAAGTGAGGTGGTTTGATTATAAAGGTGTTTGCTTCCATTTGAAAGGTCAAGGGATGAAACCTCACAAGTGGTGTTGTGTGTGGTCAACAATGGTATGTTGACCGAATGTTCTCTTATATAATTCTTAAGATCGATGCCTAGGTTGATTACATGGCCTACCTACATATGACTAAGTAGTGACACGTGTCAATAAATCATAGGTTTAAAAAAATCATGAAATTGTCAATAATATTATATATTAAATAGTTGAATTTTATTTGATTTCCATGTTGGTTAATTAATTAACTAACAAGTGAATAATTTGGTAAATTTGTATTTCATTTGAGAGTAACCTTGTTTCACTAGGTACTAGTGAAACAATTCATTGTCCATAGTAACTGGTCCCCATTCACTATAGGGTTAAACAATTTCACTAGATAAAAATTTCCAAATTCATTCAAAATGTAATGAAACCCAGAATGAACTATAACACAATTTGTAGTAGTGCATGCTTGTAAATTTTGATTGATGATACATGGTAGTTGGTGTATGTCAAGCACAATTTAACTGATATTTGTAAAATAATGTGCAATCATGTGCTTAAAGTCCCCCAAATTAGGACCCAAAACTCAAAAGTAGGGATGAGTTATTCAAAATTTAGACCCTGAAATTTTTCCAAAAACTGCACCTAGAGACCAAATGTGCCTAGTTAAGGGGTGTACCTACTTCAATTAGGGACTTACCTAGGCTATCTACCCACCTATCTATGATACCAACCTATTTATTAGGCTACCCACCTAGCTACCGAAGTTATCAACCTATTTACTTATCCAGGCTACTTAATACCTATTCACCTACATGCCTAAGTTACAGAGCCACATAAGCTACCTACTTACTTAGGCTACTTACTTGCTTACCTAGGCTAGTTATGCAACTCACCTACCACCTAGGTTACCTACCCATCTAAACTACCAACCCAGGTTGATCTTCACACAAGATGGAAAACATGGACTGGGTATTAAACTAGTTGCCTCAGGTTTAAGAAGTTTTTTCAGTTTCATACTGGATCATTTTGTAGGTCAAAACTGGCAATCCCAATTTGGAGGTCTGCCACCAATTTCAGCCAAACTGAGCATGTAGGTTCGAAGTGAAAGCCACTTTATCGAAAGTTCTAATCTATTGAAACACTTGCAACTTGAATCTTGATTGGGAATGAGAATTTTACGTATCTTGTTGTAATTGCTATCAGTTTTTTAATTGTTAAGTACAAAATTGAAATATTCATATAACCCCCCATTGATAATACAAATTATTTGAAAACCTTTTCGATTTGCAATATTCAATTGTAAAATATGTTTTGGAATAGGTTGGAATTATAATTTTAAGGTGGAAAGAGAGAACTCAGGCCTCAGATGCGAGAGGAGAAATTTTACAACTATGGTTTCTCCAAGATGGGTGGGGACCAAAGGCATAAGGTGCCACCCTTGTTTGAGGTGGAAATTTGATCCAATTGACAGCACCATCCAAGTATAACTAGAAAAGTTCTATCAGTTCTTCACAAGAGGAAACAAGCCAAAGGAACCAAAACAGAGATGAAAGAAAGCATGGGACATTTTAACACACAGAAAAAGTAGAAACAAATGCAGTACTCTTTGGCCCAATTGTTGTTGTTTTTCTACTGCTTGCAAATTGCAGGAATGAAGCTTTGCATGCATAAAAATCTCTTAGAATTTGTGCAGTGTAAAATGGAGGGTATGCCACAATCTACAATTATTCCTCCACCGTGTGAGCAGGTCTGTTTTCATGACGCGCTTTATGTATAGGAGAAAGGCTAGAGTACAGCCCCTTCCGTGATTTGAGATCCGTCCTCGAGGCCGGTATGCCAAGGGAACGAACAGGTCAAAAATCACAGAAGGGTCTGTACTCAGGTCCCTTTCCTACTTAAAGCAGAGCTGGGATTTTTTCACATTTTAGAAATAGTGATACGCTGGCCTGGTAGTCTTCCACTGATAAGAAGATCCCAGTGCAGCCCTGGCTGGTACCTTCCACTGCAGAAGATCCCCATTGCTGAAAACAGGTTTCTTAAGGCAGGTAAGGAGCTGAAAATACAAAGGAAAAATCAAGGCAGTGCTTTACATATGGGGGAGGCATTGTTGTCTCTCAATGCCTTCCGCCGATAGACCAAAGGCGGAACCAATATGGTTCATGGGCGAAACGCACTGATGACAGCACCTCCCCAACATAAAAGCCAAAGGTGTAAAATCATGAGGATGGCACAGATGCATTCATTCGAACATTGGTGATCGCCTTACAAAAAATGTTGCGAGCACCTCAGTGAAATTAGATGTAATTTTCTCGTGTTCCAGGGAAATTACCTGAAAGATCGAGGAGTGGAAACTTGTATTTGGAGAGGTCCCCCAAAGTGCACTGCATTTTTCGACCACAGTTCTTACCAAAAACCGACCGACCGAAGTCATGAATCTTCAAAACATGAACTGTCATTTCATTTGCACTGACTGCACTGCACAATGATAGTAATGCGAATTGGGTGAGCACCAGCCTTTTTTTTGGCCAGAAATTGTGAAACTTTGGAAAAAAGTTGTCACAACTTCAATGATCTTTTGAAAGAATATTGCCAAAAAAATTATTTTAAAAGAAAGAAAAAGTTCAAGAAATCACCACATTTCTAGTACACACCTATGTGTGGTGATGAGATTAGCACTTATCAAACATGCCACAGTGACACCAGACTCCCTTTTGTAAAACTTCAGGTATGCAATGAAGAAGTATGTGAAACGAAACAATTATATCTTTGTGAATTGATTTTGATACATTCTCAAGACCATCAATTTGAGCCAGTTCTTGCACCTCCCACAACATCTGAACAGCATCATCTGCAAATCTGATGAGCATATAATTCATCAAAGAGCCATGGAAGAGCTACATATGCAATTATCACCTGATTGAAGGATCCATCCATGTCTTCACATTTCTTGAGCGGAATTTCTAAGGGATTTGCGTATTTGGAATCCAATCATTTGCTCGAATCCACTTTTTTGCTCACTTGAGTGTCCAAAAATTTGGATTGTCTCAAAACATGCCAATGGAGCAACCTAGAACACAAAGATGGGCCTTCCAATGGCTTGAGGGTGAGGATCACATCTGATATATGATCATGAAAATAGCCATGGGTTTGTAGTTTTGATTAGCAACTAAAGGGACTGCACTCCAGTCCACCTGTTGAATGTGCGGTAAGCCCTTGCCAACCAGTGCCATTCTAACTCAGACATCCTAAAACTGTACTTTTGTTGTGAGAGTCTTAATTCTTGCAACAAGAATTATGCTTCCCCCTTATTGGATCAGCATGTGCACAATGCTTTTATTTCTTTTCAGCCCCTTAATTTTCTGCACACACTATGGACACTTTGGTGTCCACTTTGAGCGACAATACATGCATATTACCACAACAACAAAGATGCACATTGTGTATGGAAACTTTTCCATCTTCTTCTTCAATGAATGGATGGAGAAGGCAAGCTAGAGATGTGCAATATGATTTCCCCCTCCCCTCCCCTCCCCTCCCCTCCCCTTTCATCAATTCCTGAATTGAATAATAATAGCAAGCCATAACACAAGCACAACTTTGTTTGAGCAGCAAGTCGAAAAAAAACAAAATTCTTGGTCTGGAGTCATAAGCAAAGTCAAATTGCCTATGATTTGCTTATATTTTAGGTGAAGAAAAAAGCTCAACTCAACCTAAGTCTCACTTGGGCTCCAAATCCTCTCCAATTCATTGAAGATTGAAAATCTAAGGACAAAACCAATCTTTACTCTAGTGCTTGGTAATGTTTTGGTATTGGTAAAGACCAGTAATGTTTTTTATTAGGTGTGGAGAATCACAACTCAGTGGCAGTAGTGAGACATGGAGAGAAACCAAAGAAAGAAAGGTCCAAGGAAGAAGAAAGAATGAAGGAGTCGGTTATTTGAAGCCAACCGATGAGAACCTGTTCCCAAAAGTCACCTTTCACACGAAGTGCCACTAGTGGGGTTGTGTTTTGTTAACCATGTCTGTATAAACTATACTTATAAACTAGGGGTACTTATTCATAGGTATTCATGCTTCTCTTCATTAGTGAGGGGGTGCACCCACAGTTAGTGTCTTTATTTTCCCCCAGAAGGAGCCATTTGATTGGCCCATCACCAATGTTTTTCGAACACTGGGCACTCCCCAACATAGAAGCCTAAAATAAGCCTTTAAAAGCCCCAAAATAAGAGCATTTCTTTGTCAAGCTTCCCCTTTGCCCTAAACAAATATTGAAGGAAGGAAACATTTGCCATCCATTCTGATATCTGAATATGTCTCTCCACCAACTTGCCATTCATATTGATGTCACTTGCTTGGGCTTGGTCTATCCAAATGGATCTCTCATGTGGATATTGATAGTGTTGACAATAAACCTTTGGGCATGATCCTAGACATGCTGCCTCTCATCAGGTGCCCAATTCCTGTGGTAACTTACAAATCACTTCAAGAGGGCAGATTCATCCTTTCACAGATCATACAAAGTGGCTGTGAATCAAATTTTGTATATCTGTAGCAACCTCATCAATATGTATACCAAAAGTGGGTGCACAATAATGTAACATATGTTGCTTCTGCCTAATTGTGCCATAGGGACATAGTGGGGAAAGCCTACATTGCTCTGAATTCATGTGTTTGATTTACAAAATTTCTACAACAGTGAAACATTATGTTTTGCACAGTTGGTCTTCTTGATCACATCCTTGCAAAAAGCAGAAGATTTGATCACAACAATGTCCTCATGAACCTGATGCTTCTTTGTGGATGGCCTTGGTGGTGCTTGCAGAGTTCGTTGTAATGTGGGGAATGTGAGGAGCCACTGCAAACTCGTTCTTGGATTGGATTGTGGAGATGTCATAAGCTACTTCTTCCTATGAAAGATATATAATGCTGCTGGCAGTCAGAATCACAATGCAGAAGTTCCATGACAGAGTTGGAAAATGGTGTGGAAAAAGAACTTGGACTTGAATCAATGGACGTGAACGTAAGTAGCATACTTTTGCAATAGATGACCTAGAAGATCTAGAAAAAAGATTGAAGAAAATTTGCACTGCATATGATACTGAAGAATCTATTGCCACTAGTTGCACTCCCTTGTCTATGGTACATTTGGCTACATCTCGGGATTCTCCCCGGTCACTAAATTCTTGCTAATTTACGATTAAACATTACGTTGTCTTTCCAGGTTGAGCTTTGTGGCTTGACTCAAGTGTCCTAACTGATCTCTGATGGGAGCATCTAATGACTGCTCACTAATATTTTCCATCCCACACTTGGTGCATGTGTAAATACCTTTGGTTCTTCACCGACATCATTTGATGCACAGGATGTTGTGCTGATGTTGTGCTCCCTTCTTCATCCTATGTGCATGTGCATGCTTGGTTTCTTGTAATATTTTGAAATTTTACAAGACATGTCTGATCAATGTACAACAGTCAAATAAACAAAAGACTGCCAACAATACCTGACATTTGCATGAAAAGATGGGACCCATGAAGATTAGGATTACCTTTGTATTTCAACTCATATGCAACAACCATCTAATGCAATCCCTAATGCTCTACATACTTCAGCTATGTAATATTGTTGTTCACAGACAACTCCAAATTAGCCTTTCAATCTACTGCCATTGAAGGGGAGACTTATTCAGAGGGGAAGAGACTTATGTATCACCTCACTCTCTGTCAACAATCTCTACATAGAACCATGCATGAATACAACACACATATGCTGGAAACACATAGTCCATGAAACAGTGTTGCTTGCCCATGTTCTTTTTAACAAAAAGAATCAAATCACATCACACACATGCCTCCATAATATAGGCCTAGACTCAATCACAGGCCTAGGGTTTAGGGTTTAGGCCCAGGTTGTCAAGAGAACTCGAAACAGCCATTTTGATACAGAAGAAATGAAGAGGATACAAATCTGCAACCTATTTTCCAAAGCTGCATTTGACACAACATGACCTTTGTGTGAAATGAGTGTAGGTAATAGCTATGTTATAGTGGCAATTGACCACTATTTGAGATTGTGAATAAGGCTAAAGGTATTGATGGATCATGGAGTTGCTACTCTAAGAGAGATTTCTTGAAGAGGAAAGTATATGTAGATCTGGGGTGCCAAAGTTGGTACTAAAAAAACCAATGGTGGAGAATGAGTAACAAAGTTTGATATCAAGTGTATTAGAAGTAGAACACAAAACTGGCGCACATGTTGTTCAGATACAGATGTGGGTTATTCAAGTTAGCACAAAATACTTCTCATTTAATTATGGTCTTCATTGGGTAGATCACCTAGCTGATAACCAATTGAGTGTGTTGTCTCACATGGTAGATGACCATGTCGAGTGAAGTATGATGGCTGAGCAGTCAATCTCTTATCTCCATGAATCTTGTTTTCAAACCAACAGAACAGGTACAAAGGAAACAGAAGAAGAACAATGTACTGTGAGGAAAGGGTGCCAAATCGCTGAGTGTGCAATCTCATAATGGACTTGGGAAATGATGGGAAGGCCGTATTTTGTTATGTCAAAGGGTTGTTGTTTGTGGTTTGATATTAATAAGAGTCATGTTTTGATTCCACTTTTATTTGTTCCTGTGAATATGAGTGAATACACAAAAGCACTAATCTTCAGTTAAGTGACTGCTTGAATCTGTGGAAAGGGTTCTTGGTCTCAAATAAGGAAATCAAAGTGAAACAGGATTTTGTGAGGGCTCGTGCAGATCCTCTAAGAAGGGGTTTAGATAGAGAGAATTCACAATAGGGTAGCACAGATATGTGAGGGGTACTATAGACTTGTGTTATAGATTTGGCTTGCACCTTCTTTTTGGTTATGGTTGCATGCAACAAAACTTGTCCCTCAGATTGCAAAAGATAAACACCAGCAAGAACCTCCCACAGGCATTTGCTTTTAAGGTTAACTTACTCATTTTGTTTTTCAATTCAGTTGCTCAATATGACTCCATGTGGACAAACAGTCTGGAGCTCTCCACTCTGCTGTCATTAGCTCGACTCCATTCCTAATTCTAATTGAAAAACAGGGATGGAACCAAGCTCGACCATAATGCACTGTTGAGAGGCAGTCAACCTTGATACATAAGAACCTTAGCACACAAAAGTTGCAAGCTATACTGTATAGTGTCGGGTACATTTGCAAAAGTACCTATGGCCACCAAGTTTTTATAGACATTTTTATGGCACGGATTGCTCATGAGGCGCATCCTCCTACAGCTAACTATAACTGTTGCCTTGGTACAATATGATCATATTGTCAATGTGAAGAGACATTTGTATTCATGACTGTGCCTATTCAGGATTGCCTAATGGAACTGGAGGAAATTTTGCTGGTATTAAAATTGTTCTAGATCT
>Ga0209208_10007638_pt1 | contig 14591 bp, 15 predicted proteins | sample S1TSphfallax_3_FD_187694 | JGI IMG/M metagenome (GOLD analysis project Ga0209208, IMG submission 187694) | Host-associated microbial communities from peat moss isolated from Minnesota, USA - S1T2_Fd - Sphagnum fallax MG (SPAdes) (version 2) | ecosystem: Host-associated > Plants > Peat moss >...
GTGGTTATTCTATTAATGGTTATTGGTGGTTATTCTATTAATGGTTATTGGTGGTTATTCTATTAATGACTATTGGTTATTATTTTATTAATGGTTATTGGTGGCTATTCTATTAATGGCTATTGGTTATTATTCTATTAATGACTACTGGTGGCTATTCTATTAATGACTACTAGTGGCTATTCTATTAATGGCTACTGGTGGCTATTCTATTAATGGCTATTAATGACCATTCTATTAATGGCTATTGATGGTTATTCTATTAATGGTTGATGTTATTTTAAAATGAAAACATTACCTATTCACAAACAAGTTGATGAAAAAAAATTTAGTGACAAATAATCGGAATTGATATAAAGGGGATTTTTTTGAATTATTTGTATGTTTGTTAATGGACTATTTTTAAAACAATTAAAAAAATAACTACCTCATTTTCAAGCCTCATTTCTTTCTTAATCACCACTTCCATTTTGTATTATTTTTTTTAATAACATTTTTTCACCTTTCCTAATTACTATTTTCATTTTATAATTACCTCATACTTTTTCCCTATCAACCAAAAATGATATCAATTTTTTTTTAACATGAATCTTTTCATGTCCATGAAATGTATATTAATTTAAATTAAATTTGACATTGACATAAATAAGATGAATTATTGAAAAAATATGAACATAAAAAAAAGAAAAGTTTTTATCATCATTCGTAGTGCGTAGTAACACATAGCTCAAATTGAACAATAAATTACTAATAGATGAATATAAGAATCATGTTAGAAGAAAAAACTTGATTAAAAACATTGGAGCATGAGGAATAGGGCAAAAAACATGCTTGAATTTGCATGATAGAAATTCGAATTGTGACATCATGTACGTTTGGGTGCCCAATTTTTGTGTTTGCATTTTAACATTGACGTTTGTGCTAAAATGTTGAAATGTGGAATGTTTTTTACCATTTCATGAAAATCTAACATCCACATTAACATTCTTCCAATTTTGGGCAAGTGCATACCTTTAATGCAAATCATGAATATGAAATCGTACATCTTTTGATGAAATCAAAATTTCATGCAAAAAAAAGCCTTCCATGTTTTGGAGCTTTCCACGAACAATATGTATTGCACCTTATATCCATCTCATTCATATCATTTCTAATGAACATCATAAGGGGAATTAAACATGAAACAAAATCTTTGAACTAATACCATGGTGGGCCTATAACATTTGTGGCAAAACTGTATGACATGACATTATATACCTAGAATTTGTTAATATTCTCATTTTGTTTTCATTTGTATCTGTTTCCTTGCTTAAAGGTTTTGATTTGATAACTTTGAACTCATGTGTATTTTTTGATTTTATGTGATTGGTTGGTTGTAGATGAACAAATGATGTAAGATACATCCAATTAGGATGAATGTAAAAAAAATGATAGATGCATCTAAATGAATTGAAATGGATGACGATGACATTCAAATTGCACCCAACCATGAGCCTAGTAGTTTGACCATCTGGGTTATGGCTGACCGCCTGATGTCGCATGAGGTATAGAATATTTTTGGTCCGGGCGGGCTTGCTAAGCTAGCTAGCGCGATTAGTTGTGGTCTCACTGCCCGGATCGCCAATCTTATTAATGGAAAGAGATTGTTTTCACGACACGTGGCAGAAGATGGAATTTCCACGTTGATAAATGCCACGTGCGTTCTACTCCTGGGGCTGAGGAAGCTCAGTCGGGCAGGCAGTGCTGCGCTTTGAAAAAGGCTGCAGTCTAGCAATTGGCGCCATACTCGGGGGTGACATGGAAAGTGGCCTAGCCCGTTACATTAGGCAGGTTTGTAGTTTGTTTTTAGGGTTGTCGGGGCTGGCGAGTTGGCTCCTCGAGCATCGGCCCGGAGTTTTGGCACCGCCCTAGCCGGCCTCCTCCCTCACCCTTTAGTCCTTCTTCTTCTTTCGTCTTGTTTCCACGCTCGCTCGACTTAGGACCCCGGCTTTTCCTCCTCCAATGTAAGCTTACTGGTCGTGTATGGGTGCTTGTGAAATCAAACTTGCACACCTCAGTAGTGACCGTTCTTGCCTCGCATGAGCTTTGCGGTCCAGTGCTGTTCTTCTTTCCCAACTGTGCCTCTTGTTGTAACATCAGTAGGGTGTGCAGTGCAGCAAACTTCTTGGAAGGGCTATGACGGGAGTGCACACGACTCAAGATAGGATTGCAAGGTAGGGGTCGGCTGTTTTCCGTATTTGGGGAGAGCGTCTTTTTTTTTTTCCTGGGTGTGTTTTTCTTCTGCCTCTGAACAGAAGAGAGAGAGTGTGATTGAGAGATAAGTAGGGAAAAAAGGGGGATTGATTGAAAGAAGGGAAGCGACAGAGGAACCCCAGTATGCGAGGAGGAGGAGAAGTAATTTTCTGACGACAGATTTTGAAACTCCGGTAGAATTCTTTTTGAAGCAGTTGTGAATTTGCATCATCTGTCGGAAGCGACTTACTTCCGGACGAGGGGAAGTGAGATCGACAGACTTGGAGAGCTTGTGAGCCAGGCTTTTGGAGGAGGGTGTTATGTATTCTTAAAGGAATTGTAGAGCGGAGGAGCCACTCGCTCTCCATCAGTTGGAACCCAGCCGCAGAAGATTGGGAGGTGGGTTGGTTTCCCACTTAGTCACAGTCGCAGAATGTGAGGCACAATTGAGTTCTAAATCAGGGACAACAAGTTGAAAAGGGATGCCAGAAAGCTTTCTGAAGCTCCTGCTAATCATCACAGTCTGACGGAGAGCCAAGAAAGCTTAGGAAAGAGAGGTAGAGCAGTTGCTGCACATGGCATGCACAAGGCATGCAATAAATCGAGGTGTGTAGAAAGTGAGAAGGTGAATGGGATTTTTGTTTCATGTGGTGGGTGTGTAGAAAACAGAAGGTAAGAGATTGAGAGAGGAACAGAAGTGGAGAGGGTCTAAGAGACATGCAGAGATGGTTGATAGTGACATGATGAATCTCTTCTATGAATCTGAAGAAGCAAGATGCAGATCACAGGGAACGGTTGGGGGACCATAGTATGTTGCAATTGAATATAACATCTGTTTCACAAAGCTAGTAGTAGGTCAGCCAAGAAGAAAATAGTACATGATGGTGCAGACTTTTGGTCGTGACATCTTTTGATGAATTTGGCATGTGTTTCTACAGAATCTTTTACGGAGCTTGGTGTATTGTGGCAAAATTTGTTCCTTTGAAGACAGGAGGAGACATCATATCAGATATCCCACTTGACTGGAGACAGTGAATGCTTTTGCAGAAGATTGTCACAAGCATTTGTTGAGAAGTACAAAGCCTATGGCAGCTGTGCAAAGTGCATTCCAAGGAGATCATTCTGAAGGTGAAGCAAACACTATAGCATAGTCAACAATATTGGCAGAAGGGTAGAAGTGGGGCTGTCCCATGACACAAGCTTAAACAGTACATGTATCTTGACCAAGTGATTCTTTGTGTGCTGTTAAATTTGATGTTGTTGAGTTGATCCATTTTAATTATGGTGAGAAGGAGAGGAGAATGCTGGAAAGTAGCAATCAAGGCCTGGTAATGCAACCAGCCATCGGTGTTTTGGATGAAGGATGCCATGGCGGAGGGACAAACTAGTGCAGTTGAACCAGAGAAGCAGGTTTCTTCTCTCTTCACTCAGACCACAGAAGAGGAAGCAAGACTTGCAGTTGCTGCAGCAGCTGCGGTTCGGCCTCGGCCATCCATTGTTGTCTCTGCCAGGAACCTGCAAACCCCCACAAGTTTTTATAAGTGGAGAAGGCAGCTGCAGAAAGCTCTGAAATGGCCTGTCAATCATCGGGATCAAGCTCAGAGAAATCTGTTTAATCCTGAGGTGCTGACTCAGCAGAAACGGCAGTGGAGTGAGCTACAGATTCAAGCATTGGTGATCTCTCCTTCCTTTTCCTGTGTCACCCCTTTCCAATCTGATGCAGTTATATTCTGATTTTCCTCACCTATTCAAGTATGTGGGCAGGTCTTGATTTGCATGGACTTTTTGGGCAGTTATCGAGCAGGACTTAGTTGTCTTGTGTTGTAATGATCTTCATCATCATGCCATTGATGCTAGTGCAGATCAGCCATTTGTGATCTGAGAAGGAAAGTGTCTGGCTCCAGTTGCTGGCAAGCTTGAGTGTTATGCACCAGAAATATACATTCCAAGTGTTCTATTGGACCTGGAGATGTAATGAGCTTGAATTTAGGGCACCAGGGGTGCAGTAAGATCCTCAACAAGGTTTCTCTACTCTAGATATGCATCACTGTGAAAGCCCTGAATTTGTAACCAGATTAGTATATTCATCTAGACCCACTGTTGGGAGTTCATGAAGTCTGTGGTGGAGATAATGCAGCTAACCACTGCTATTCATGATGAAGTTGATGGTCTAATACATTGTGAGTGATATGACACTCATTTGCATCTTGTTTGTTTTGGTCTAGCCTGGACTGACATAGCTGTTACCTTGGATTTGTTTATGTGGAGTGTTATGTGCAATCTCATTGACCTCAGCATTGGTTCACTAAAGCTGATATGTTGTGGTTCTAGGATCCTTTCACCTGTCTCAGGAATTCATCAAATGAGCTGTAGAAGCAGGTTATTTTTTGTCTGGTCTGAGCACAAGTTGCAGATAGGTAAGTGGTCACATAAGGAGCCCAAGTAACTTCTAAAGTAGATGCATGAATCTGATGGTGGAGATTCTGCATGTGCAGGAGCGAAAGCAGCAAAAGAAGGAACCAGTGTCCATATTTGAGCATTTTGTAGTGGTGGGTTTGCACCCTAATTCCAATGTTGCAGCCACAGAGGCTGCATTTGCCAAGAAGAAGACATGGCAGCGTAGTGTGGAGAAGGCAGAGCACTTGAGTGGAGAGGTTCTGAAGTTTAAAGGCCCCCCTGTTCCTGCTTTGGAGGCACAGGTAATCTTTCTTATTTGCAACCTTCAACAGTAAAGCTGATTGTTTCAGCTGGTCAATGTCAAGGTGAGTTTGTCAAGTGGACATGCTTAATTAGTGGTGCATGTTTGGTAGACGCACCAATAGAAATGAGAATTACTGAAGTTCTTTCCAACTTTGCATCTTCTCATCATGGTGAGTTCCTGATATTGGATCACTAAAATTGTTTTCTCTATCTTCTCCTTTTATTGCAGTTGTTATTCAAGTATCCCCTTGGCAAAGGATTGCCTTTAAAGACTAAAGAGTTACCAGACTTTTGCTTTCCTAGTGGAGTGGAGGTAATTGGATTACATGTCCTTTTGTCATTTACTTTGATCTATGGCACTTGTGTTCTGCATTTTCTGTCAAAATGTCTTCCTGCTATCTCCTGATTTTGACTAGCTCAGCAATCTTGGAGGGACCTCCCATAGATCTGGACATGGCTTAAGTTGGTCAAGAGGGGAAGCACCTGTTCTTGGTGCAGCTTACATGAGTCTGAGGGTTGCACTAGTTCTTCTCATGACTAGCTATTATCTCACCAGAGGAAAATCATGTTGGTCCACTTGGAGGTTTTGGGTAGCAGACTGAGAAACAGTAGGTCTGAGATTTCCTGAAGTGACACAGTAAGCATTGTATATGTTTTCTTCTGTAACATGTGTTGTCACTAGTAAATCCTGTAGAGTTTGGGGTATGCTGGAAGGAATTGCTCTGCAATGAAGGAATCAGTTCCTTAAGTTTAAGTCTGGTCTATTCCTGTGTGGCATCTCATCTTTGTCAGGAATTGGTTCCTGAGTGTCTAAATGTCTCGCAGGCCCGGGTATTGGAGCGAACTCCTTCTTTGAGTGAGTTGAATGAAATTATGTATGGTCAGGTATGAAGTCATAGGCTCTGTGACTGCTGTTTACTCCTGCCATTGCCCTATTTTCATCTAGTTGATTCTATATGCCAAAGATAGGTCAGGGCATGCTCTCAATATTGTTTCAGGATTTGGAACAGGCCAGTTGGTGGTTTTGTTGTACTGAATTTGATTTTGCTTCTTCTAGGACAATTTGTTGTTGTGATTACATGGGTAAGTCTCTTTGACACATGTTGATACTGTCATTGGGTTCTGAATATGTTTGCTCCTTCTGGGGGCATTTATTCTGTGCAGGCACACCAAAACCGTGATGATCAATCCTTTGTCTTTGTTCTCAAGGTTGGTCTTTTTCCTCAGGTTGTATGCAAGTCTGACACATGTGGTTGAAAATCTCCAACTGTTGTCTTTTGTATGCAAAGAAGTCAGGGTGTTTCATTGTGCTGGCAGTCATTTAGCTCAATTGCATAGATTCAGACAAGAAGTGTTTCTCTTCATTTCTGAAGCAGTCAAATGGATCCCTGGTTTACCTATATTGGTGACTGGTTAATTGTGTACTAGCCTTAACAGTTGTTGGCCACGGTGTTATTCTATCCCTATGATTGGTGTCAATTCCAGGTAGCGGACAATGCAACGTTGTATGGTGTTTGTGTATTTGTTCCGGAATTAGTACAAAGAGCACCTGCCTTTTTTGCCATGAACACCGACCTTTCTCCTCCTCGATCAGTTCGAAGCCGGTTTTTGGTTTCTGCCCCACGCTGCTATTGCCTCCTTACCCGACTGCCTTTCTTTAGTCTTCATTTTGAAGTTTTAAACAGGTAAGTTATCTTGTGCCTCCCTGTTCCTATGTGTGCACTTAGCAAGAAAAGAAGGATGTAGTTACAGTTCCAGGCTACTGCCATTTTGTTCTCTTCCCCATGACAGTATGACTTAGTTTTGGTCAGTAATGATAGTATACTGCATAGTAGTTGCATCATGTTGCCATGGTTATCAGCAAATGTGTTTTGTGGCAAGTAGAATACTGACTTGTGTGTGGGGTGTGGGTATTTTGGCTTTGTTCACAAGCATTATTGCTCAAGAGCGACTGGACAGGATCACAGAGTGTGTAAATGAGATGAGTCTTGCTGAACAAGTACCACCCATGGTTAAAGTGGGAAGCAAGAATATTAGCAGAGGGGGCTCTCCCGCTGTGGATGACCCTGATGGATGGATGGAAAGTGCCATACCTGTGGATAGTGTCTTAGGAGCAACAGCAGCAGCGGCAGGTCTGATATCAGAGAGTGAGATGAATTCTTTTTCATTGAGGGTGTCAGGCCATATGTCTCCAGACACTGCTTCTGAGTTGGCATCACCTCAAAGTCTTACCCCATTGGCACAGACACAAAGGGAAGCTTGTGTGGGGGAAGGGGTGCATTGTGAGACCAATCAAGGATCACTGTCAATCAGCAGGTCTCAAGGTGGCATGGAGGTGCAATTCTGAAAAGCCGATTTCAGGCTCAAAACTTAATCTACTTTTGCCTTTTCAAAAGTTGAGTCAAGGAAAAAATGGACATCCAAAGCTTAGTGACACAAAGGCACCTGTTAAGGGTCACACGCTGTCCTGATGGCAATCAATTGGGTTTGGGGATGAAGCTTCTGATAGAAGCAATCTGCCAATGCACCATTAACACTTTTTCTTTGTGATATGCTTGAAGTGTGGTTATTAGTAACAGTTTTTATTGCATACATTGATAATTTTAGTGTCTGCAGATAAATTGCAAAAGCTACCTCTACAGGTGAATCCAGAGGAGAGCGCATCCAATGGGGACATGGAGAATCCTTTGTCAAATGCAAATATTGACAAAACCAAGGATCTAGGGTCAACCTCTAGCGTGGGGACATTTTCTCTCCAGTCAGGCAGAGGACATGAGCGGGCTGACAGTTCGGAATCAATTTACAGGTGTCGATGGCATCAAGTCCTTTGGAGAGGGTGGTGTAGATTATTCTATGATATCTATATATCACTTGTTTTGTAGATTTTTTCCAAAAAACTTGTCTGTTCAATGTGGTATTTGTGTCTCAATGGTGTAGCATTGTCATCTGCAACAATGTAAAGTGTTTATTTGTTTACAAGAATCTTGGTTTATGAGAATCATATGCTAAGTTTGATCATGAGCTGATCCATTTCTGTTGGGACTGTAATCCTGGTATCAGCAACAGTGGGCTTGAAAACTCCTTACCAAGAGATGACTCTGATGAGGATTTTGGTGAAGCCTCACTGTCTGGACAGGAAGATACAGATGGATCTGAAGCTGTTCTGGCCTGGGCTGAGGTGCGTGAACATGATATTATATTGTCTCTGACATATTTGTATGTAGGTGGACAAATGCTAGTCAAGAGCACTAGTAAGACAGTGAATTAAAGCTCATTGCATTCTTGATGTGCACCTGAAAGGGTTATTGCTGTTTGAGGAGTACCTAGTGTGGATTGCAATTTTTGTTAGAATACATTGTCAGGCAGGTAGAGACATATTTGGTTCCCTGATTCTCATGGCTGTACCTAATTTGTTTGGGGACAGTCTAACAACAACAATTCACTGAGAATATTATGTGCATACCGACGTCTTCCTGTTCCAATGAGAGGTGATACGATCCAATTCCAGCCCCTGGAACACTTATCACCAATTACATTCACTAGGCCTGGCAACTTATCCACACGGGTGACTGGGGGTGGCGTCCGAGACCTGAAAGCCTGCCAAACTAACCTGGAGCTTGCTGAGGTGACCCCCTCCATTCTTCATTCAGAGGTCCAGTCCAGAAAAGTATGCTTTGTATGTTTATTGGCTGGATTAATGACATTATTTGCAACTGTCCTGGGATGATCCTTTTGTTTTCAGATTCAACTTCTTCCAGTTCTAAAGAGGTGCTAGCCTTTGTTGGGATTGGCATCATTTAGCTCACCTCAGCATGCTAGAGAGTGTCTTTTGTCACAATTTCTGTCTCTGTGCTCATGTTGAAGTGCAAGGTTATGAGTCTCACCAAGAGTCACATAGCTTTGTTTGAATGGTAGCATCCTGCATTACTGACCTCTCCTGTATTCCCCTTGCTCCAAAGAATGAATAATGTGTCCTTTCTTTTCACTTTTTGTTGTTTGCAGGCACGTGCATCAGCTATGGCAACAGAGGAAGCTGAGGCCTTTGCTACATGGGCAGTTGCAACATTGTGTCGAGCACTTTCTCTTGAAAATGTAGAGACATACAATCTGTTGTTCATGTGTGACTGTCTTTTGTTCATTTGTTGAAGTCACATACAGGAGCAGTTATTGGACACCAATGCATTAGCAGGCACATACATCTCTGACAATGTGGATGAACCGATGGGATGGCAGGTGCTAGCTATGTTTGTGGGTAGTCTTTTGGAAAAGCAGATGGTGGTTATATGCCCCAATTTGGTATGTTATCACTCCCTTTCTGGCATCTGTGCGTTCATTGTTTACAAGTCTATATGTGCATCCAGAACTGCTCAAAATAGTGGGACCATAGCCATAGAAATTGGACCTTTGGTGATATGAGATGAACTGTGATTGGCTTTGGATGATGACAAGATTGCAATGTTTATCTGAATTAGGAATTGTATGGTATTTGCTTGAGCAGTTTGAATCAGCTGATGTCCTTTGGGTTGAATATCATGGTCTAAACAACATGTTATGTTATGCTTGATCTATTTATGAATCTTCCAGCTGGTTCTATAATTAGAAACTAGTTACAGATGTCTTTGGAGTGAGGTTAACAATTTGATAAGTATTGCAGATTATCAAGTGTTTCTGATCTTTTGCTGCAGGGTGTATTGTCTGCAGTGGTTCTCTCAATAAAACCTATGATTCAACCCTATGAATGGCAATGTCTCCTCCTTCCGGTCACCTTCATCTCCTCCTGATTGCTTCTCTTTTACTCGTTAACAGATTGGATTATCAGATGATCTCTATTTTTGGTGGTTTTTGGTCTTTTTTGCAAATTCTTCTGTGGGACAATTGTGTTTGTTTCTTTATTGATCCATCTTTTGTGCCTGGACAGATCTTACCCAACAAAATGCTTGATTTCCTTGATGCACCTGTACCATTCATTGTGAGTCCTAACTAGCTCATTTCTGGAAAGTAACTCTTTTATGTATACCATCACAAATGTTAGTAGTTGCAATACCAAGAAAAGCTGGTGATTCGAGCTGCTGTGGTGAATAAGAGAGGTTGATGAAGGGCATTTCTATGGTGCTTAATTTCATATGTCACTGCATATTGTATCTCTTGGTGGACATGACTTTTTTACATGTTGATCCTCAAACTCTTAACAAGCCTGTTGAACCTGCTTGACATATGGTTTAGGATCTCATGCTTATTTCTTTATACAATGTCTGTCATATCTGGAAGGTGGTGAGTTTGACACTCGATTGGAAATTTCAGGTGGGAGTGCAGCACAAGACTGCTGAAGTTCGATCAAAGTCATCGAATCTCATACGTGTCAATGTCTATAAGGACAAGGTGTGTTTTGCTATTTAGTTGGCATATACTGGTAATGACTGTATTGAGTCCAAGAAGAGATAATCTTGGTTAATCTTGAGAAAGTTCAGTGCCATTGTGAGATTATTGCAGGTGACTATGTCATCAATGCCACAGCTGCCACGCCAGAAGGAACTCATGTCAGCCCTTGAGCCATACCATGCAAAATTGGCAGCTGAGAAAGCTTCAGCGAAAAGACATCCAGTTCATCAATGCAATGGAGCTCAGGTATGTGTGTCTAGACTGGTTTGAAAGAGTCAAAAGAGCTTTTTCCCACGCTTAAAGGCAGTGGAAGCCAGTTATGAATCCTGAGTGCCAGGATGCTTAAGGCATGAGTATCAGGGCTAGTTGCACAGGACAAAATCATTTACTCTGTGTTACCATAAACAAGACTGACAGTTCCTGGATGTTCTAGAATGTCAGATTCTGAGCAACTTAGGTTAAAGCAATGTTTGTCCAATGGTTAGTCAGCTTTCCATTGGGTGGGATGCAGATAAGTGCAGTAGAAGGTTTCCTGGCAGTTTTGAGGAGCTATTTGGAGTCATTGTGTACCAATCTACGGTCACACACTATCACTAATGTGCAATCAAACAATGACAAGGTAGGATATATGGTCCTCTTTAGCAATCTTGGCTCCATACTGATGACTTGCTGAAATGATTAGTGGCAAAAAGCCAATCAGTGCAGTCACATGGTCTATACACTTAAAACCAAAAACTATTGGTGGTTACATCTCCACAGTTTTAGGTGTACCTTCTTTGTGAAGACCTAGACAGCTCTTATTGCCTGGATGTTCTTGGATAAATTTTAAGCTGTGCTGCAAATTTTGTCTCCATATAAGACCAAGGTGAAATAAGAACAACATATAGTATGTTATGCTGAGATATCCTGAATTAAAAGCCTTGGCTTTCACAAGTCTTCTTTGGTTTGTGCCTAAGTTGTTCAAAATGGAGGCAGAAAAACCCCCTCCTTGCAACAATTTCCTGCTGATCTTCCAGATCTGGTGAACTGAAGTCTCCCCTAGTCTATTAGGCATCATCGATGTTTTCCCTTACATTGCAGCCAGCAGCAATGCTCAGTTGTTGTAACTACATTCTTCCATTGTTCAGTTGTCCCTCTTTGCATGTGCTTTTTGTGTTGGAGTCCTGACAGAGTGGCATAAAAAAATTGGTGACCTTGTTGAGACCAAAAATCATGTTTATTATCATGCACATAGTTTCTGAGTTTTAACATGACAACTGGAAAAGCAGGTATCACTTTTATTGAAGGATAGCTTCATCGATTCATTCCCACCCCGGGACCAGCCATTTATCAAGGTACAGATGGACTTCCCTGTTGTTTGATATCCACTGCATGTTGTCAGGAAAAGGTCTTGTGGATTTCTAGCTGGCATGTATCAAAATTTGATTAAAATTTTCCCTTAATATACAGAGCATGCCAAGTTCAGTAAAACACTTAATTCCCATCTGGAGAGTCTGTTCTTACAGAAGGTTTCACACTCCAGCTTTTTGCAGATACACAGCTGTTTGCAGTATACACAGATGCAGTGTTGTCAAGCTATCAACATAGTTGAGATTCCCATGTACACTAACTTGTTTTCCCTATATGGAGCCAGCAAAAGGGGTAGACTTTTAAGTTACCACATGAAGGGCAAGTGTCAGGGTTTGTAGATGAGAAAGTATCCGATGATATAGTGTGGTCCATACCTATTATTTTACAGTCCTTTTCACTTTTCAACCTCATCTGCGGTTGAGAAATCAGGGTGGGGTTTGTATCCACCAGAGAGAGCTAGGGATGCCAGATGTAATATGCTAACTACCAGTGGAGAGTTCAATCTTGCCATGTTGCAATATTTGCAATTGGTATGGTCACATGTTTGGACATACACAGACACCTGTGCCACAATGTTGAAGATAATGATTTGGGTGAGGTTTTTTTCCTTGGAATAGGTGCACTGTAGATAGCATACTAGTAGCAGCCATAATTGAGGCCAGTCCTGGATCCACTTCTTTAAAAAGTCAATAGGAAGGAGTCTCCAGAATGCTAAGTGCGCAGGATGGAGACTTAACAATAACTCAATCAGTGTACCCTAAAAGAGTGTTTATACATGGCCTCCCACATCAGCATCCTGGGAGATTGGTGCAGCTGTCTACTTTTCTGTTCTTTATTTGCAACATAGTTTAGGAACATCTAGCTTAGAAGTTAGGACCCTGTCACATGAATTTCTAACCTCCAAGCTTTCATGCATGCTTAGAGGCGACAATTTTAAAATTGTTTCAAGGTCCATAGCAATAGATTGTCTCAAAGTTCATTATAATTTTGAAGTCATAGCCACTAAATGGTGTAGTCCATAGCTATTCATAGCAACTGTTCTGAAGTCCATTAACAACTCTAAAATCCCATCCCATCATATTGAATTCATCAACAGAAAGTGGGTATTGAATTCATTTAGTGCCTTCTGGGTTGTAATTTAATATGTTTCTGGACATGTATGTTTTGTTGTTTTTTTACATGTGTTTCTTTGAAAGTGAAACAAGGGTATGAATGTTTTGTTAAATTTTCAATGGAAAGTTGTGATCACATAATTTGTGACCACAACAATCTAACAGCAAACATCCTTCTTTTGCTTGATGGTTTAAAGGTTTCTCACTTTCTTGGGGCTCATGGGATTTTCCAAAACAGTTTGGTTAGTGGTAAAAATCCAATAGAGTTACTTGTTAATTGGCTTGCTGGTCTGGGTATACTGTTTAGTCCAAACCATTCAGATAGATGATTTGATCTGATGATGAATATGCCAACAATCTTCAACTGCTTACAAAGGAGCACATGAATTCAATAGTGGAATAGATTCAAGTTATATCAAGGTTTTCATGAATCCATGCTTGTCCCATTTGTTGGCAAAGCTCCATTGTCTTTTGAGGGGGAAGCTTTATTATATCTTTAAAGTAATTGCATTTGAGAATATTCAATTATATGGTGCACTAATATAAAAGTGGGGTGTAGTTCTTTTACTTAAATCATTATGAGATTTTAAAAGTGAAATAAGTTCATTATATTTTAGTGACCTCACTTTGGTATAAATTATTTCACTATTACATCACTATTTAAACATCATTTTTCATTATTAATTGACATAATTTATTATTATAATTTATTGTGATAAATAGTTTTACTTTTATATTATTTTATATATTATATATATGTTACTTTATGATATATCATATATTATTTTAGGCTACTTTAGTTATTTTAACTTATATCCTATGTTATTATATATTTTAAAGTTATTTTCAATTAAATTGTTCAACTAACCTTAGGCTGTATTTTAGGTAATTTTATTTTAAGTTTATATATGTTATTTCAAGTTATTCAAAGTCATTTTATTTTATGTCATTATAAATTATTTTATCATAAGTGTAATAACTTAAAATAGTCTAAAATAAAATGAGCTAAAATAACATAACTTTGAATAACTAATAATAGCCTATGAAAAAAAAATTAAATAACTTACAATAGAAGAACTATCAATAACCTATGATAATATAGCCCAAAATATCCAACAATAATTTATAATAAAATAGTCACAAATAGTTGTAATACAACATAAAATAACCAACAATAACTTATAATAAAATAGTCATAAATAGTTGTAATATAACATAAAATAACCAACAATAACTTATAATAGAATAATCACAAATAATTGTAATATAACATAGAATAACCAATATAACTTATAATATAATAATCACAAATAATTATAATATAACATAAACTAATCAACAATAACTTACAATAGAATAATCAAAATAATTATAATATAACATAAAATAATCAACAATAACTTATAATACAATAATCATCAATAAAATAGCCACCAATTGTCACCAATAAAATAATCACCAATGACCTACAATAGAATGGCCACTAATAGGCACCAATTACCATTAATAAAATAGTCACCAATAGACATTAATAAAATAGCCGCCAATAGTCACTAATATAATAACCACGAATAGCCACTAATATAATAATCACGAATAGCCACTAATATAATAACCACGAATAGCCACTAATATAATAACCACGAATAGCCACTAATATAATAACCACCAATAGACACTAATATAATAAACACCAATAGCCACTAATATAATAAACACCAATAGCCACTAATATAATAACCACCAATAGACACTAATATAATAAACACCAATAGCCACTAATATAATAAACACCAATAGCCACTAATATAATAAACA
>Ga0209208_10007639_pt1 | contig 14590 bp, 7 predicted proteins | sample S1TSphfallax_3_FD_187694 | JGI IMG/M metagenome (GOLD analysis project Ga0209208, IMG submission 187694) | Host-associated microbial communities from peat moss isolated from Minnesota, USA - S1T2_Fd - Sphagnum fallax MG (SPAdes) (version 2) | ecosystem: Host-associated > Plants > Peat moss >...
GTATATGTTCCCATTATAAATTTTTTAAAACAATTCTATTCATCACTTTGACTCATTGGTCTCGAAGCTCTTGCATCTGGTCAATGCTTTGTGTATGCCCAACAATAGAATTGTGAGGTTAGCATGAGCATATAAGTAAATCTCCGAATAGGGCATTCATCTCCATAGAGTCAATAAAAAGATTGCGAAACAACCTTGTGGTTTTTTTTTTCTTTTTCTTTTTCCTTTTCATAATATCATATATGTATAGACATATAATTATTTATTTATATCATAATTTTCAGAGCCTGATTTTCCTTTCATTTTTTATTTGAAACTAAAACATGAGAAAATGCATTTTTTGTATATGTGTAGACATATGCACATGTAGGTTAATTGCTAACATATTAATTTGTTTATAATCAGGTTATTTGCCTAATTTCTATTCTTTTATAATGTTTGCATATGATGCACATCATCAATTTGAAATTGGCCCATTCAAAAATCAATTTGCCAAAACCTATCAATAGCATGTGGAATGGAATGGGTGAAACCTTGCCTGGTGCACAAGCCTTTGCCAATGGGTCACCCTAATTGATAGGTGAAGGTTGTGCCATACTCGATATGACCAACTTCAAGGTACATGAGTAAACTTGTCATTCACATTCAACCTTGGGTGATTAAACATCCAAAGTAAGGGGGACAAAAAGATTAACACAAACCCTATTGAAATGAAATATTTTATATTTTATTTAAAATTGGGGAAATTAGAAAATTCATTACAAATGGAACATGATATGATCATTACACAAAGTTGTGTTTATTGCCTTTCCCTTTTCCCTATAGTTTAATTTCATTGGAAAGTGGCTCTACACTTGCTTTTCATTTGTCTTTATGATGGGCTTCATATGTCATTTTGTTCCTTGGTGGAATGCGCCAAACCAATTGGACAAAAACCAATTCTTTAACGTGGGTTCAATAAATTTAAAAAACTCGTGCTTGTGACTCAAATGCAAATGTCATCAATTTGTAAAGAGTATTTTTTTTGTGTGTTCCAAAGTTGGGAAATTTTCAAATGTATTCATGTGTCAAATGTACACGGCGAATATGAAAGGGGATTATAGTGTCCATGATGGGTATTTTAACTTAGAAGTTTTGTGTAAATTTTCCTTTGGGTACCATCTAGAAGATGTACCGAACAAATAATGTGATGGGAAGATGTAATATGGTCATCACAAGATCTTAAACTTGAGAAAATAGTTACATCCTGGGAAAGAGATTAGGTTAAACTTGGCTTTGGAAATCATCCATACACTCTCAAACAGACACCATCTCCAAATTCCAAAGTTTGTATCACCACAATAAAGCCAAATCCCTCATGATAAATAGTTTCAAGTATTGCCTCAACCTGCTTTGACTTCCATATTCAGATTTCCATGATTATGGAAGCCACTACGAAAGATTCGTAATGTAGGTTGAGATTTGAGGTTTGTTATGCAAGTTGATTGAATAAAAAATTACTATGGAAGATTGTTAATGTAGGTTGAAATTTGAGGCTTGTTATTATGCAAGTTGATTGAATAAATTATTAGAAGTGTTGACAATCATGCCCCCACTTTTAACACCATGGGCCATAGTGAATCAGACTGGGATGGTATCTACAGGAGAAAGGTCTGTTTTCAGACCCTTCCAGAATTTGAGGTGCTGCCACGAGTCCCCCAGGCCAAGTGGAATGTATCTGAAATTCTGGAAGGGTCTCAAAGCAGATCCTTATCCTGCATGAAGACCTGGTTTTGAAAACTTGTACGGTACAAAGTTGTAAGATCCTGTTGATCAGTTGACTGGCATCTTACAGCATCTCCACCGGTGCTCAGTATGCCACTCTGGATAATAAAATTAAATGTCTAAGTTTAGCTATTTCTTTTTTAGCAACCCCACCAGTAAAACTGTAACTGGAACGGTATTTACATGGGGACTATTGATAGCAAACCAGTTGGACCAATCATTATGATCTATCAATCAGAAATATTGAGTCACGGTCAGGTCCAATTTAGTACACTCTTTTTTTGGAGGTGCATAACTGTGTTGCGCCATTTACCAGCCATGGCAAGCTGCACGAATTTGGCGCACAAAAACCAATTTCCTGAGATAAATCGGCAAATTTTGATTTTTTCACAATAAATTTTACTCTCTGGAGTCACATACTGAGCACCATTGGAGATACTCTTACATACATTGTAGTCACCAAGTGCTTTATTTACTTACCCACATACCTTACCCTAAGATCAGTTTCATCATTAAATAATCCTCAAAATAAGGAAATTAAGTTTTGTGAAAATATGAAGTTGACATTCTTAAAATCATTATAATTACCATAGGCTACATTTTGAATAATTTCACTACTCATATCACAATACTATAGTAAATGATGGAAAAATATATAATTTCAAATTTTAAAGACAAAATTCTTTTCTTTTTTTTTTGATATCCGTTTTGTCAATATGAAAACTAACCCTAGTCTACAGTACTAACTACTTACAATACTTTTGCCCACTTACATACCTAGTCACCTAGGTGGTGTAAGGTGGAAGTATGAATGTTTGCAATATAGGCTACCAAGGTGGACCTTTAGTAACTGAGTTGTAATTGTGATTTATCCATCCACAATTGAGCCATAATGGGTTTTCAATGGATGGTGGATTGGTTGGTGCTTGATCACATAGTGAAAAGGAAATTCAATTGCAACCATATTGTAAAAGATAATTTGGAAATTTAGATGCACCCATAAAAATTATGTAATAGAGAACAATAAAAAAAAAAAAAAAAAAAAAAAAAAAAGCTTTTGAAACAAAGTGCACAAGTAATGTGCAAGAACCTTAAGTCTATAAATAATATTACACATTCAACTATTAGCTAAATTAAAATAACTAAGAAAATAAACTCAAACCGTCAAATCCAATTATCCCATTGGCTTGAAAAAAAACCTTGAAGCGTACAAATAACTTTATTTTCTTGAACATTGAAAATAATGGTCACTTTTTATCATTTCGATCAAGGTCTCTTAAAATTCTCACAAACCTATTCAACCTTATTATACATTTAATTGTTAGTTCAATCAAGATAAATACACCAAAATTTTTGAAACCACCAAATCCAATAATCTCATTGATCATAACATTTTTTCTTCATTAGTAAAAACAAACCCACCTTCTATATATTAATACATAAATAATATCTCTAGCCACAATGAGAAAGTGGTTTGTATGCTACTTTTGAAAGTTACTTGAAGGCAAAAAAAGTTTAGAAAATTTTATTGATATTCATATAAGCATCTTTTATGCTATGTGGTTTGATGGATACTTTTACAAGTTCTAGGATAGCCATTTTATGGATGTTAACCTACTTAGGTTGCCCCATTTCATAAGAATAGGTTGTGTATGACCATGTACGCTAATATTAGTTTATTAAAAAATCTTAAATTTTGAATTTTTATTTTCTTCAATCTGTAGTTTGATATGTTTATCATTGTTGTAAGAAGGGCAATCAACAAACATCATTGAATATACATTTTTCAAACACAGTGTTTACCATGCCTATAATGTATGCAAGATATAATTCAATCTTGCAAATAGTTAATAAGTCGTGTATGTAAACTTTGATAAAAATATTCTCTAAGTTTGTTCAAGTCATAGTAGGTTTATGACTAGTCAAAGTTTTATTCCACGTGTTTTTTTTGAAGTGATAGTATGTCTATATGTTTCTTGTTGACGAATTTTTAAAAACTCCATAACCCTACCATGAAACTAATTTGTTCCTTAAAAAAGGTGGGCTAGATGGTTGAAGTTTGAAAATCACCCCAAAAAAATGTTGTTTTTGTTTGATTAACCAAAATTCATCAACAAGATGTTAACTAATGATGATTAGCGTGCCATGCTTATTGACCACTTGTGGTTGCTTACTAAAAATAAAGGTGGGTTAATAAGGGAGTCTCTATATATAGTGCAATTTTTATGTTCATGGGTGGGGAAGGGGCAAATAGTTATATTTTAGAGTGGATGTTAAAATTAATGCAGTGTTCCATTTATTAAAAAATTTGAGTTGAAATGTTATAATTGTATAGTTATGTCTATTTAAAATATGGTGAAGCTAATGTCGATTCCAACCTTGCATAGTATTAGAAAATTCCATCAAAATGTGAAAACACACTAAGCCCCCCCAAAATTTGTAATCACAAGTATGATATTTTTAGAATTAATTTCTTACTAAGGTATGGACATCACATCTTGGATTTTTTTGGTTTGTTTTAAATATATTTAATTATCTTTACATTTAATGTATTCAATTTTTTAAAACATTCAAAAACTATTGACAAATTTGAATATATGGAATATATTTGTGACAGAATAATACTTATCACAAAGTTTGAAATTATATATATATATTTCCAAACTCATATTATGGGTGGAATTTTTTAGTGAATTTTTTGATGGTGTATGCTATTGATTTACATCAATTAAATTTAGGTCCATTTAAAATTTTGATTCCAAAAATGTGTTTTTTTTACATTTGTATAATTTCTTCTTTAAAACAAAAAACCACTATCATATTAAAGAAGAGGAGATTTTATAGATGGGCATTCAATTTTTTTTAAATTATTTTTTGTTTGGTAGTGTTTCATAAATCACAAACATGAGGCCTTATAGCCATCGAGAAAATATAAGTTATGTACTCTATATACACTAAGCTTATCCAATTCTCTTCATCTAACTATTGAATCGGAATTAATTTTGACTCAAATTGAACTTTGAGTTCAAAAGTGTTGTCATGCAAATTTAAAATTCTTTTACTTGTGTTTATGATAGCCAAAGGATGACATCAAGATTTCAACCTATTATGTACCACAATACTTATTATACATTAGTTTTTGTAGTGACAAGTGTTCACCTCTAATTTGTTCCACCCCAAACCCTCACCAATTACCTAGGCAATTCTTGGGGTTCATAACCACAATTTTATCAAAACATGAAAATAAAATAATCACTTCAAAAATTTTGGTTTTTTATCATCTCTTTCATGGAAGTCATTGGTTCCAAGAATTTATTGAAATAATTGGAATTAATAGTTCTTGGATTTTGATTTTGATTTTAAACCAAAACCAATAGCTATTTTATTTTTAAATAGTATTAAAATTGGAACTAGCAATTATATAATGAAAATCAAATACCCAACCAACATTACTTGATTCATCTTATCTCATTGGAAAAAGCATGGTAAAGTAGACAATTGTTGATCCTTGTTAAAAAATAGCAAATAAACATAAATAGGTTTTAATTTATTGAAAGTAAAAACATTATTTTATTCATTGACTAGTATAAGAATAATCCTTTATTTTATTATAATAAAGTTCAAAAATCACATTTTTAATATGCATTTAAATATATTTCAAAAAAATGAATCTACTTGCATAGATGTTTGGGTTTTACAAAATTGGTTGCAAGTAGATGAAAGTAGGTCAATTTTGATTTTTCTTTACTTTCAAGTTAATGGAGACTTAAAACATACTTATGTGTTCTCAAATTGTACATATTATAATGTATCCAAATTTGTATGTAAAATTTATTTTGAACATTGTATTGATTATTTAGTTTCAAAACTACTTATTACTTATTTTTATTATACAAAAGTTATGAAATTTTCTATTCACTTTACCACAAACCCAATGGAGGTCATGATGGTTTTATATTTCTTTTTAGGAAGCTTTTGATCTACTCTTTTATGTGTATGTCAAAAATCTAATAGTTGAATAACCAACTTCACCAACAAAATAAAAAATTCAAAAAACATTTACAATTTACCTTTAAACCTAAAAACCATTTGACAATCAAATTGAGCAAAATTAACTTCTCATGTTTTTGAACTACCTATATTAACCTATAAAATACAAAGGAGATCGTTAAAAACACCATGTAACTTAATCATTACATTATGTTCTTTCTAAATTTCCCAAAGGAAATTAAAATCAAAAAAATAATCATCCACCCCATAAAGATTGAAATCTTGAGTTGGCAATATTTATTTGCAAAGAACAAATTAAACCATATACCTAATATTGAAAGTTATGAAGCAATAGGTGGCATTTTATTACAAACCCCTTTAGATCAAAAATGCACTTTTGTTAAAGGCTATAACATCTTCATTTTTAGAATGGGTGTAACAATCTTACAGAGGGTTCCACCCACCCTTTGTTTGTTAAGGATAGAATTCCTAAATGCCATGAGCATTTTAATAATTAAAGGGTTTATTTTCATGGAGGGCCTATTTTCATGGAAGGCATGTGGACCTTATGTGATATGGGAAAAGGGGGATACCGATTGGAAGGAAGATAAAAAAGGATTGTAGATCATTTCCTTCTTTTCGAGATTAGATATGGTTTGGAAAGTTGTCTTGGGGAAGAAATGTGTATGTGACATTAGAGAGAAAAAAAAAGTTTGGAAGTAGAACATTTTTATCATTGCAATGGAAAATGGTTGATGGATTTTCACAGTTCTTTGTTGATGTTTTTGTTTTATTTGGAATATGAAAGAAATATACGGAAAGTAATTCAGACTATAACTATATAAAGTTTTGTTGTGCTTATATATTAGTTTTGCATTTCTTTTATTAGTTTTTCATTTCCTATTCCAGAGTCTACCACAAATAGTAGATGGTAGACAACACCACTAGAAGGTTTGTAGGGGGTCAGATATGGTAAACAACATTATAAGAGGTTTGGAGGTGTTGCAGATGGTAGGCAACAACTATAAAAGGTCTATAGATGCTATGATTGTTCTTTCAAATATGTAGTGATAGTTGATGTAACATGACAAAAATTATTGTTAGATTATAATTGCTATAAGATGATAGGCAAATAGAATATATGTCATACTCTCATGTCTTTCCATTTATCTTTTTATTTCTTTTCTACTCGACAACCCCTTTCTTAATGTAATGAAGTTGTCAAATCCTATGGTTTTACATCCTCCCCAAGCCAAAAAGCTATGATGGCACCGAATTTACCTTTGGAAAAGTAAAAAAAGAAAATATGACTTCCTTATCTCTAAATGTTGCACCTCTAGTTAAGGTTTGCATGTACGTGTGGTGAAAATAAGGGCAAAAGACATAACCCTTTCATGTAAAAAAACCTATAGTTTTTTTTCCTCAACATAATGTAGTTATAGTCATAAATCAATTCCAATTGTTGTGAATGAGTTATTTAAAAAAACATCTAGTTCTCATTATTTAAAATATTTTAATGATTTTTTATTTAATGCCACCTCACTTTATTTAAAGGATATGGGGACATGATTATGGTTGTAATTCATTTATTAAGACATAATCAATTTTTTTTTTAAAAGGTTGAATACATGGTAAAAAAAACTAAGGGCAACAAAATAAAAGTCATTTTCCAAAGGTTGCACATGACAAGTGTCATTTTTGCGTTAATTTATGATTTAAATTTTGTATTTTGAATACATAGTTTAACATTGCATGTTAGATATAAATATTTTTTGATCACAAATTAGTTTTTATATCATATATATTATGCATTCATACCCTTTATCACATAAATATGAACTTTTGTTGAGGCCATATTTTCAAAACCCATAATTTCTAGGGTCAAAAGTACATTTAAAGCAATTGTCAAATTAGTTATAAGAAATAATTTATCAGTTCAAGTCCTATTGCCCTTGTAATCATCAATGTTAAAATCCTTTGCCAACTTTCAAAGGAATGGTGCACATTTGGTAAAAAAGAAAAGACATTTGAGAAAAAAAGATTATCCATTCTCAAAGTTGATTACTTTGAACATGCAAAAACAATTTGATTCATGTTAAACTTTGAGGATGTAAAATTTACAATTAATGGAAAATATTCCAAAAAATTGTATGATAATCCGAGTTATTATGCTTCCCTTGTGATATTTCAAACATATCAAAATGTAATTTTAAGGAGTGTCCACTCACTTGGGTGGCTCCTTTGACGATGTTTTTTACCCTAAAATGAAATTAAATACTCTATAGCTAATTAAATTGGCCATAACAACTTTAAGGTGATTATTGTTGTATGAAGGTTGTTAGGAATTAGGACATAATAAAGGATGTAATGAGATTCATTTGGATTAATTGATTATATGTTCAAACTATATACAACTTTATAAAATTTTATTAAGGGGTGTAAGCAAGATACATACCTTTTTTTTTTTCTAATTGAAAACAAAGAAAAATTTGTGTTTTAAAATTCTAACCTTCCTCTAGCATTTCAAAACAAATGAAACTTTTAGTTTTTTTCATGTGGGCTTTAGAGCAATTAATTTCCCATTTCTTCCAATATGGTACCTATTTCAATTTGTAATTGCACACCTTTTCTCTCCTTCCTTTCAATATGTTGTTTTGTTTCTTTGGTTTGTTTCCTTGTTTTTTCTATTGTCCTTTCATCATTTAATGTATATCAAATTATGTCCCACAATTTCTACCCCTATCATTAGGCAAGGCCAATAATTGTTCTCAAAAATGAGAAAAAGAAAATATCTTTGGCTACCTAGGTGAATAGATTTTTAAAATCCTTAAAATGATGCCTTACTGGACCCCATTTTGGATTGTTGTTTGGTTCCTTGTCCCTTCCTACCCTTCATCCAAAAAGTCCTCAAAAAAAGGACAAAAAGGAAAACCCAACATGGGATCCCAAGGCCAATTCCAACAATTTTTTTTTTCACATGTAAGCTACCCACCTACTATAGGGGCTATCAACTAATGACTAATGGCTAGTGGTTATTGGCTATGGGCTAGAAGCTAAATATTAAAAACTATGGGCTAGAATTTTTAAGGTTTGGATTTAACGTTTAGGGTATAAATTTTAGGGTTAGGCTAAAGTTTTGGATTTAAATTTCAAAGTCTAAAGTTTGAAGTCTAAGATTAGAATTATTGGGATCTAAAATTTGGGATCTAAATTTTAAGGTTTAACCCATCTAAAATTTAGAGTTTTAAGTTTTGGATTTAAGGTTTAACATTTGAAATTTATGGTTTTAAGGTTTTGGCTTTGAGATCTAGAGTTTTAGTTCTAAGTTTTAAGGTCTAGATTTAGGGTTTAGGTTCTAATTTTTTGGGTTTAGGATCTGAATTTTAGATTTTGAGATTTGAAGATGAAGATCAAATCTCACAATGGCAAATGGGCATCAATAAAATACCTATAGAAGCCCCTTCACATGGCCTTCACACATTCCCTAAAGGTTTTCACATGTGATTGTCACATGCTCCCTAAGATTTTGTGATGGGCATAACACATTGAGTTGAAAAATTGGCTTCACCCACCCACCCCCCCCTTTCATTGGAATTTTTTTCTTCTGGTGACATGTTTGCAATTACAATTCTTGAATCATGCAAATGCAACATTGGAAGCCCATGTTTGTGCAATTTGACAATTAATCCAACATGAGTTTAAATTGGTTTAGAATTTTCATTTTCGAACGATATGGGGGTTTTGACATGAATATTTATTAATTCATTTATTATTGGTGCAAGAGAAACAAGTATAGTCTTTTTTTCTTTTGAGGGGAAACATTAAAGTTCATTTGAATAGTTCATTGTAATATTGGCTATAAGGCAAACATGCTTATTCTTTTACTTTGGGGAGGGGAACATGACAAGCCAAGTGGATCTACATGCAATAATGGCACTAAATGTTCTTGTCCACATCTTAATTTCATAATCATGGGTTCATTGTTTTCTTTGCCTCTTCATTTTTTTTCATGCTTTGCTTGTGTTTGTAGGTGGTTGTTCTTTTGGACATGAATAAGGAAGAAACCATGTCCATCTTTATTCATACAAGGAAGTTCTTCCCAAAACATGCTTTTGAAATGCATGGCATGTTCTTATTATAAATAAAACTTGTGATTGCATAAACTTTGATTTGGTAGTTGTGTAAGTTTACCAATAACTTCTAATCTTGTCATTTTGATCACTAGGCTATGTGGACATGTTTTTTTTTGGGAATGTGCCAATAATGGGAATTTTTCAAGGGGTGGTGGCCCAATCAAATAGGCACATCACCAAAACAAAACCCAAAAAGAAGAAATGGTTGTCCTTCCTTAACTAATAACAATCACACTTCGTGAAGCCACTTAATAAACTTACATGGTGAACTTACCCAAAAAAAAACGTAAGAATAATATTTTATTTAAATAATTGCAAAGTTCTAAAATATTTCAAAAACATTATTCCAAACATATTTTGGTAAATATTGGGAAATTTTCAAACTTTTTAGAATATTAATTGATTATATTGCTATTATTGTCATCCTTTCAATAGAGGCAATTTTAGTTTCAAAGTGGGTTGATACCTTTATTAAATTGTTATTGTCTCTTTAAAAGTCTATTGCCATCCAAAAATCTATCAATTTCCAAAAAACAAGAAAGTCTTAAAACTTTTTAATATAGTAATCCCCAATCAAAATTGAAGTTCAAAATTTCAAATTAGAAAAAAAAAAATCTTAACATCCTCCCTCCTATGTGGGATTACATCTTCATGATCCATATTGTGGGGGATGACCAATTAATTCATGGATTACAATTCTTGTTATGCAAAGATCTTTTAAGTGATGTAGTTACAATATCTTCATTTGCGTTTGCTACTACTTGTAAAACTACAAAAATGATTACATATAGTGTCATAGTAGCAACTTTTGCAATTTTTTCTACATTTAAATCTCCATGATCTTGTATTGCATATGTTGTAACTATGAACTTTTCAATCAATAGAACCTTTATGCCATTAGGTTTGGATTGTAAACATAGATATTCAACTTGGGAGTTAAAATTTAACTTCTTTGGTTAACCATGGTGGAATCATTCAATTCCTCTACACTAAATTAATTGAAGGTCAATTTGTGATGATCAATTTTGAAGTTGGGAAAAACAGTTCAATAGGTGGTGATGTATAGATTCCACAAATGTTTGTCTCCTTGATAATGCTCAAATGATTCCTATGCATAGCCATCTACCTTTTCCTTCAATGTTTTTTTTTAGTTTTTTGTAACATGTATTCACCTTTTGATTTTCAGTTCTTCTTCTTGGATAGTACCATTTCTTTTTGGGATAAGGTTTGTTCAGGCTTGTGATAAGTGGGGGTTGAATTCCACCAATGAAGTTTTTGCTTCAATTGCTTCAAATTCCTTTTACAAACCAACATATTCCTTAGGTTATTGAAAAGAAAATCTTGTTTTACCCTCAACATCAACTACTCCAATTATTCCATGCCTTTCTTCGTGTCTTCATCAAATTTGGTCTTGGCTTCTTGAATTTGATGACCTATTTTTTTTAATTGAAAATTCAACTTCTTAAAATTTTCTTCAAACATTGGTGACTTAAATATCAATGATGATTTTTTTTGTTTGAATCTTCTTATGGGCAATTTGGATTCCTTAGCAAATAGAAACTCAAGATATTCATTACTTGGCACTTGGCCTTCATTTTGCTCTATTGTTTGATCATGACATGTTATTCAAGATTTTTCCAATCCTCTTGATATTCAAAAATTTGAGCTTTAAATTGATTTTTTCCCCACTAGTTATTCCAATTGAATATCAACAATGTGTGTTTTTTACATCTCCATCTCTATGTTTAGTGCTTCTACATGTTCAATATCAAACTCAATTTGCACCTTTTGCAAATTGGTAGTTCAATGTTAGCCTCTTACTAAGTTTGAGTTTTGACTTCTTGTGTCCTCAATATTGCGTCATAACTATTTACTAGCTTGCCTATTATTAGTTTGGTCATGCAATTGGGATGTCCTAAGTAGTATGACAATCCTTTTACCTTAAACATGAGTTATTTTCAATGATAGATGGTCATGTTTTGTTGCTATTGATGTTGAAGGATTACTTGGAATTGAAAAATAAAAGGCATGATGGAAGGTAGATTGGTGAAATATTTTATGAACTCCCTATCATTAATGGGGTTTTTCTTACAAAGGACATCAAAAGTATTTATTCTATTTTTTTAATTTGATAATTGAAAAGTAGGTTTTTAATCATCATTATAATGACGCTACTACAAAATGAAAAATGGTTAATGGGTTAATGGACCTACCTCCAAATTAGGAAGGTAAGGTCATTCAATAATGAATACCAAAATTTGTTGTTTTTCAAAATGTTGAACTAAAACTTTGAGTTTGCATTTTCCTGTGGTCAAGGTTCACAATATCTTATGGTGAAGATATTGGAATAATGCAACTCAATTTAGCAAATGGATCTTTAAGTGCTTCCTTCCACCTTTTCTTTTGGTGCATTTTCCTTGAGTAAAACAACACCCAAGCCTTTGGGGATTCTTCATCCTCCTATTCATTAACAATTCCTCTTCTTCATCTTTACAAATTTTGAAATCTTTTAGATCCTAGGTATTGTCCTCCCACGCCAAAAGTGCAAGTTCAAACCCACTTTTTGTTTCTTTGCCCACTTTCATATAATTTGGTATTTAATACATCCAAGACATGATTTTCCACTAGAAAATCAATTTGAAGAAATGGTGTTTGCAAGGCATGGTGTACACAATTTGATTCAAAAGTGTTGGTGTGAAAATTACATATCTTGCACAGTAATGTGCACAAATGAACTTCTTAGGTACAAACAATTTTGGTTCATTGATGTAAATTTATGGCCCTAATTGAGTTTGGTAGGGTGTCATTATTATCTTTCAAATTATTATTTCCTCAAATCAAGTTTCTCTTGTGATGAAATATGACAAAAAAAATTTAATCTTAGCTCATTAAAGTGTGTGTCTTCATCTTGATATTTATTAGGCACCAATCAACTTATATCATTAGGTGCCAACTAATCATGATAAGAAAAAATCACTGCACCAAAATGTGGCATATATTACTACACATATCACTATGTTTGTAGTAATATAGATCACATATATAATCATGACTATGTAGTAAAATTGGACTAGTGGCTTATCCACTAATAATAATTTTGATCATAGTAATTTTTTCCATTAGTCATGTGACTTTTATTATTACAATGAGAAAATATTATTAAATAATAGGTATTTATTGACTTGTGAAATGTAAATATGTGTTTAAACATAATAAAGCCACATTGACAATCAATCTACCTATTTATTAACATAGTTTATGGACCTAAATTAGGCTGAAACCCTAATTAACAACCTAGGCTAATATGCAAACTAGGCTACTTAAACTTGTGTAGCCTAAGCTTATGTAGCTTAAAAACCTAAATTAAAAGCTTAGGTAGGTAGGTAGGCAAGTTAGACCTATGTAAGCCTAAGTAGGTAGGTTGAAGTAAGATCCCACTTTTTTTTATCATAAGATCTTTTAATTGGCTCATCACAAGTGATACTTTGAATATATTTAATGCATGTATTGTGTGTAAACTAACATTCCTTCATTTACTTTTATAGTTTACAATGTTGAGTTTGTTGACAAAGGATATGGGATAAATTTAATGAGAGGGAAACATTACATCATTATCCCATATCAGCATTTGTTTCATACAAAAGTAGCCAACTTTAATCATTATAATTAGTTATTATGTAATTATTTCACATATATAATTATTAAAATTTCCAATTTAATTTTATAATTAAAATTTTACAAAAACACTTTGAAGCATGTCAGAAGATCTTTTTATGGTTTATTACCATTTGCGACAAAGGTGCAACTAAAAGATTTAAGTCATATGTTTTGTTTTTGAATTTCATTTCACAAACTATATAAAGAAGCTATCTTTTCTTGTGTTTTCGCACTAAAATACATGTAGCAATTTGGGATGAAATCAAGGAAATTGAACCTTAAAAGCAAACCATAAAACAAAATAATTTTCTTCTCACCTTTTAATTCACTTACTTTTCTACCTTCATACTTATTTGCCTACCTATGTAAATAGGTCCTACCTAACCTAAGTAGGTAGGTATGTCCTACCTACCTAGTTTTATCTACCTACTTAATTATACCTAGGTAGGTAGGTAGAACCTACCAAACTTACCTAGGCCTATATATCGACCTACCTAAATGCCTACTTTAATATATTTTCTTAATATATTTTTTCAAAATTCAATTAACATGCCACATGGCAACTTCTTTTGCATCATATGTTACAATCTAGGACCATTTCAATGAACAATCATAATGGATGGTGAAGATCAATATTTTGAAAAGAAAATAATTTCACCTAAATAATTTCGTAATGCCATGCCATTAAATTTGATTATAGAATGTGTCAAGATCTATGGGCATCCATAATTGATGACCTAGATTAATGTTTCAAAAATAATAATTATTGTTAATTTATTATGTTGTCAAGTGATAATTAGTGAGCATTATTTACTAGTTACAAAATAATGATTATTAATTGCAAACATTATACATTGGTGAAAAGATGAAAATGTATATACTGATCATATACATTATCCATGTGAAATGTGTTGACATCCATCACAAAGTGGGGACCCCTTTGTATTAGTGCTATTTAAGTGCTTTTACAATACTTTTACAAGATGTCCAAGGTTTAGTGCTTTGTTCGTGTAAAATAGGCATTGAAACAATTTAGATTGTATTGA
>Ga0209208_10007640_pt1 | contig 14590 bp, 5 predicted proteins | sample S1TSphfallax_3_FD_187694 | JGI IMG/M metagenome (GOLD analysis project Ga0209208, IMG submission 187694) | Host-associated microbial communities from peat moss isolated from Minnesota, USA - S1T2_Fd - Sphagnum fallax MG (SPAdes) (version 2) | ecosystem: Host-associated > Plants > Peat moss >...
CATCCATTTTAGCATGGTTTCATCAAGTAGTGTGATGATCAATCAGTGCTTTATCACACAACTTTTTGAACTCTTCACAAAATTCCATACTTTAGGCAAAAATATTTTGATTAGAACCCCAAATCTATTAAGCACCTTGTTTAAAAATGCATAGGCAATGCCTTCATTATTATGATCCAACAATGGCACCAATTCTAACCACTTCAAGAAATGTTCGATCATAACCAAAATATATCGATTATGTCAAATAAATAAACTAAGTGGGTTGGCAAAATTTAGACTCCATTCATATCCAATCCCCATGATGGGAAATGGTTGACAACAAAGTGTAGGTGCATTGAATGAAACTTGTACCCAAATCACACACCAAACATCAAAAAATAAATTGTTGAGCCTGAAGTTGCGTCCCTCGCCACCAATATTGTGCCTAGAAAAAAGTATAGGTCTATCGAACCCCAAAATGGCCCAATTATTCATGTGTATGATCCATAAGGTTTTCATGTTGTTTTGGGTGAACTACAACCTAAACTTGTCCATCTACCCACACCCATAGGAAGGAATTACTTTCCCATTTGAACTGTTTAGCCTTATGCACAACCCAATTTTGTTCCTTGTGTGTCAATCCAACTATAACTTCATTCACTTGTAGATGCAATAACCTTTGTATCCACATGTATGTCCAAAACACCATCACCTTTTGGTTCAATGTCCACATCAAGGTGAAAACACAGTAAACCCCCCAAAAATTGTGGTCACAAGTATAATCTTTCTACAATTAAATTTTTTGGTAACATATGGACATCACATCTTGGTTTATTTTTACTTGTTTTAAGTATATTTGATTAGCTTTAAACTAAATATAATCAATTATTTTGAAAATTCCTACAAACATTGAAGAACTTGAATGTATGGAATATATTTGTGACCAAATAATATGCATCACAAAGTTTGAAATTTTGAATATGTACTTTAAAGTAAAGTTGTTGATGAATTCTTGGGGGAATTTTTTTGTGGTGTATGATATCCATATACATCAATCAAATCTAAAACAATTTAGAAGTTTAAAACTTTTGGATGAAATTCCATTCAAAAAATGTTTTTTTTTGCATTTTTTAGTAATGAATGCATAATAATATCTTCCTTTTAAGAAAAAAAACCACTACCATATCAAAGAAAAGGAGATTTTATAGATGGGCATTGCATTAGTTTTTCAATTTCCTTTTGTTTGGTAATGTTTTTTGAATCAAAAATAGGAAGCCCTATAGCCATTGAAAAACTATAAGTTATATACTATGTGTACATTGATTTTATTCAATCCTTTTCATCCAACCATTGGATCAAAATTAATTTTAACTCAAAGTGAATTTTGAGTTCCAAAATGTTGTTGTGCAAATTCTAAAGTTTTTTGCTTTCTTTAAGTTAACCAAAGGATGCCATCAAGATTTTAGCTAATTACATAATATAATATTTGTTATAGATCACCTTTTTTAAACAAAAGTGATTCACCCTTAGTGTGTTTTCACCCATCATGGGAATCCCCCACCACACATATTAGTCTAAATTACATCATTATAACATCTAAGGAAGGTACATAGGTATGTTGAAGCATGCCATCTTAGTATCACCTCCAAATCCACAACTCCATGCCAACAAACCTTAATGATATCCTCTTCCTTGGAACTTGGGTTTTGATTTGGGCCATTAGCATGTCGATTGACCATACCAACCCTACAAATAACATTAAAATCATATTCATGTAGAAGAAGGGCCCATTTAGCCCAACTTTCCTATGAGTTGATCATATTTCATTAAAAAATTGAATGACTAGTGATTGATAATTAAAATGAACGGGCTACCATAAAGGTAACACTATAATGATGACAATATTTAAATAGTTGCAAAACATTCCTTTTCAACTATACTTGGCTTCCGTTTTATTGTTGGACCTATTGACATATGCCATCATGAACTCTTGATCATCATCAAGTTGGGTAAACATAACTCCCAACTCTAAATTGTTCCAATTGGTGTGTACTTGGAATGGCTATCCTTGGATAGGTCTCCTCAAAATAAAAGTTGAATGAATCCGGCCTTTAATTCCTAAAAGGCTTGTTCTTGTGTTTTCATCCCATATGTAATGTTGGTCAATCCTAATCAATTGAGTCAAAGGTTTGGTAATGTTCTCAAACCCTTTGATAAACATGTAGTAATAAGGTTTGTGATCGAATAATATTTGTTAGTTGGGGAACTTGTGAAATTGCTTCAACCTTAGCCTTTTAAACCCCCAATCCACATGGACAGATCATGTGACCTAGATATTCCACTTGAGTATGAAAGATTTGACATTTGCTTGAATGAAGTTTAAGGTTATTTTTTTAAATTTTCCCAACACTTAAGATGCATGGGATCTCTTTTCCCATGAAAATAAATATCCCAAGTTGTTGTTTTTACCTTGTCATTATTAGGAAAAGGGGATACAATAGTAAACATACATGCAAGTTGATAAACATAGACAAGTCAAGATGACAAAATAGGCAAAACAATTTCATAATAAGCAAATCAATATGAAAGTATTTAAGTAAATTAGTATGGTAGTATATTGCTATGACAACACAATGTAGTCGATTTGTGGCAAGTTGGTTTGCTAGATAATTAGATAGTTATAATTATTTTGGGGGGAGTATAAAATACATTTCAAATGACTTGAAAGGGGTTCGAATGATGATTGTATGTATGTTATTGCTCATCTCTTAGGAAAGGGAATTATGTAGAGGAGTTATGAGAGGAAGGAAAGGGAGCAAAACATTGTAAAACTTCATGGTTTATGGAATTATTAAAGAGGTTTACATGGTACTCATTATAATCGAGTAGGACAAAAACCCAATAGTGATATAAAAATACTTAATTTATTCATGGAAAATCAAAACTAATACCTACAAAATTATATCATTAATAGTCACCCTCCCTTAGGGATAATTGATGATAACCTAATTACAAGTCCAAGGTATTAAAAACCCTAGTTTGCCTTAGGTTGTAAAAAATTTCCTTTGGCAAATGTATGGCATATTTGTCCATTCAAGCCCATTTATTCGCTAGACAATAATCCCCACACATGTGGTAATCAATTTAATTGCCAAAAATATCTTTATTAGTTAACATCACTATTGTCAAAACATGTTCACCCTTAGATAATTCCATTAAACCCACATCCAACAACTTTGCTATTCAATTCAAGTTGTAAGGAATGAAAAACAAAAGAAATGCAAAAGTAGGTAATGACATTGATGGTGAACATGCTCCTTTACATGGTAATGAGGTTTTCAGAACAATTCACAATGAGCAAAACTAGAACAATATCTTGGAACTTAGAGCATGAATTCAAAGATGAATCTACCTCATTGAAAACTGAAGTTTGAATTTGAGAATTAAAATTTAGAATTGATAATTACCCATTCATGACTCTACAAGTTTCTTTGATGTTTAATTGGTTTCATCATCATCATTGACTGCATGAGTGTTGGCATGTTGATTTTCATCTTTTGATGAATTTGACATTATGCCTACTGGTGAAGGAATGTTAGTTTTATCTTGAATGAGATCCTGACACAATGTTGTGTTCAAATTGGCCAAAACATTCACCATGTTTTTACTTGTGGGTAAAAAATGGTAAAAGAAGCTACTTGGGTGCCAAGGTAAAAGTCGTTTTTTTAAAGATGCACATGACACATGTGATTTCTATGTTCATTCATAACTTTAATATTTGTATTTTGAATACCTAGTTTAACACTACGTGTAAAATGTAAATATGTTTTCATGACAAATTGATTTTATATCATTTATATTATACATTATGCCCTCTATCACATAACCATGACACATTTTGTTAAAACCACATTCAAAATTCACAATTTTTAGGGTCAAAATTAGCATGTTGAACCAAATGTGCCCAAATTGGTTATAAAAACAATTTTCATCAATTCAAGTCCTTTTGCCCTTCGAATCATCAATGTTAAAATCCTCTTCAATTTTTAGATGGAATGGTGCACATTTGGTAAAAACAAAAGACGTTTGAAAATGCACATTTCATTAAAAGCAATCTTCAAGGTTTTTTCTTCCATACACTTGCTTTTGGTTTAAGAACTTGCAACAAGTCACAATATCACCATAGGCCACAAGTATCATTGTCACATAAATTTGTGGTTTATTCATTTATGGTGTGGATAACACAAATGTAACACACATAATTTTTTGTTGTCACAACAAAACTATCCTAAATTCTAATATAGAAGAACTTGACAAACTTTGTGTGCAAAACAATGTTTCATGTAGCATTAGCTTGTAATGTATGAAAGGTCTTGCGAGAATCAACCTAAATTTTTAACTTATATTGGATAAATTTGTTGGTTATTATAATATTTAAAACTTTTGTCCCAAAAACTTTTAGCCCCAACTTTAACCAAGAGATATTTGGGACATAGGAAATTTATTTTTCATAATATGCAAACAAACTCTTCATGAATTTTTGTTGCATTATTGTAAAGACATCTTGATCCACACTTGGTATGTGGGCCTTTAATGATGTCTTTAAGGAAGTAACGATTTATATATGTTATGGGACATGTGAGGTAAAAAGGAGTTTTTTGGTATGTTATGAAATAATAATATTAAAATTTTGTTATTAAAATTTAAAATTTCTAAATATTTGAAGTATGTTACATTACAATCCAATTCTAAGTTCACCTTATTTGTATTTAAGTAATTTTATTTATTTATTCTCAATAAGTTGCACCTTATATTTTTTTCATGTCATTTGAAAAAAATGGAAGCAACTCCTTGGAACAATGTTTATCATGACCATCTAGAATAAGGTGCAAATTTTAAAATCCTATTCCCGCCATTAAACATGAAATATGAAATAGTGTAAAATGAGAGACTATTTAAATGCCGTGATTGGCCAACAAAAAATATTGATACTTTTTTGGTAACCTTTACAACTCCAAATTCAATTTCACATGACAAATTTGGCTATTCAAATTTATCTCATTCAAATTTTTATGTATCAAGACCATTATAACAATGTTAATAATAATGCTCTTTAATGGGGCTTACAATTTATTCTACATGCACAATTTGAAGCACATTTAAAACATTGTAAAGCTCCCTCCAAATCTTAAACATAATAATAAGCAACTCACCGTGTAATTTGGTTTGGCCTGTTTTTATCCAAATTCAAACAAAATCACGAGAGATAATAAAATCTAGTAACTTGGTTATGTGATATGTGAAATGAATTTGAAAATTAGGTGATTTGAATGAAAAATGAATTTGATTAAAAAACTAGCCTAGAAAATATTTAAGCAAAATATTTATCTATCATTGTCCAGATGTGACCCACAAATTGGTTCTTAGTTGAAGCAAAAAGTTATCACCCAATGATGAATATAAACGTGACGTCTCTTCTCTTTATGTAAAGCTAAAAAATAGTGCAAAAGAAGACTTAGTTTGCAAAAGAATCTAATTTTTGCAATCCCAATGAGCTCAAGGACATGCTAAAAAGGAAAAAAAAATAGCAAATTACTACATACATGATAATTCTAACTAAACCCGAAAATAGTTTGTTCATTGAAGATCCCTTTGACAAGTATGTTATAGAGCTATGTATGATAGGCTAATGAATCCTGGCTAGAAAAAAATCGTTTGAAATTGCGATAGACTTGTTAAACTTATCTCAAATGGCCAAATCCCAAAGTAGGTACCAAAGTTTATATATTTAGCTACAATATGTTGATTTCTACATTCACAAAAACATTTGTATTTTGTCATAGCAATTATTAAAGAATAATATGTTCAAGGTTTTTACTTTTGAACATATCATGTGCTGAATCAATTGAGCGTATTCATTTTGCATTAAAAAAATTCCTTGAAGAACATAATTATATATGTTTATTAACTTTTCCCATTAAAGAGAATGACCATAACACAATGTAGTTTTCATTTAGTCCCACATTTTGAGGACTGTTCACAAGGTGTTGTTAAGTTCACATTTTGGGAATTTCCTAAAATATTTCATATTTAAAATTGTTGGAACTTGTTTTGTTGTATTGCATAATGGCAAAGCTATTAATTCACCCCAACCAATTGGAATCACTATTACAAAAGTGGGGTGTAATTCACTAGCCTAAATCACTATGGGATCTTAAAAATTAAATAAGTTCATTGTATTTTACCGATTTCACTATAATATCAGTATGTAAACATCATGTTTCATTACTAGTTAACATAATTCATTATTATAATTTACTATAGTAAATAGATTTGTTTTTATGTTTTCAAAAAAATCTATATATGATATTTTATGATATACTCCATATTATTTTAAGTTACTTTAGTTATTCTAACTTATACCTTATGTTATTATAAGTTATTATAGGGTATTATAAATTATTGTACCCTAAACTATTATACATTATTTTACCTTACGGTATTTTAACTACCTTATTATAAACTTTATAGTTATTTTAAATTAATATATGTTATTTCAAGTTATACTTTAAGTTATTCAAGGTCATTTTACTTTATGTTATTATAAATGATTTTATCCTAAATATAATAACTTAAAATAATCTAAAATAAAATATAATAAAATAACTTAGAATGAAAAATAATAACCTATGAAAAATAATATAATAACTACCAATAACCTATGATATTATAATATAGAATATCCAACAATACATAATAGAATAATCACCAATAGTCATAATATAACATATAATAACCAACAATAATTTATAATACAATAACCACCAATAAACATTAATAAAATAACCACTAATAACTACCAATAGAATAGCCATCAATAACCATCAATAAAATAACCACCAATGGCTTACAATGGAATAATCATCAATTACCATTAATTACCATTAATAAAATAGCCACCAATAACCACTAATATAATAACATTAATAACCACCAATATTCACTAATAAAATATCCACCAATAGCCATTAATAGAATATCCATCAATAACCATTAATTAAATAACAACTAATAGCCACTAATAGCCATTAGTAACCACCAATAAAGTAACCATTAATAGGTAGTAATAGAATAGGTACCAATAATCACCAATAACCTCAATAAAAAAACAACTAATAGCCATATATTAGAATTGTTTACGATTGCCAAAAAAATATAAAATGAAATAATCTATAATAGAAAAAAAATAACTTAAAGTGAATAACCTATAATGACTTAAAATTGTCAATAATAACATAAGGTGAAATAACCTTCAAGAGTCAAAAGTAATAAATAATAACCTCACATAATCGAAAATAATTTAAGATGAAATAAATTAAAATAGCCAAAAGTAACTTATAATAGCTACAAGTAACCTAAAGTGAAATAATTTACAATATCCAAAAAAACTTACAATAGCCGAAAATAGTTTAAGGTGAAATAAGTTAAAATAACAAAAAGTAACTGAAAATAACCAAAAGTAACATAAGGTGTAATAACCAAAAATAACCAAAAGTAATTAAGAATAACCATAAATAACCATAAATAATGTAGGGTAAAATAACTTAAATTAATGAAAAATAATCATATAATAATTAAAAGTAGCTTAACATAAGTAATATTATTATATCAGCAAAAATCTTATCCATTTATTAAACATTTTTTTGAAAATGGTTATTGAAATGTTATTGAATAATGATGTTCAACTTTCTTTTTGTTCAAATGATTTTACACTTTCACAAAGAAATAAATGTAATTATGTACATTATTGAATATTTTTAAAAGTAAACTCGAATCATTTCATTTGAACAAAATCTCAATAATATACGAATTTTCAAATTTTATGGTATAGTAATGTTTTAAATGAAGTATTTGATAAATAAAATGTGATGTAACATATTATCACAAAAAATGGGGTGGCTTGATGGTAAAAGTGTTTTCCTCCATTATAAAGGTCAAGGGATCAAACTTCATGAGTGTTGTGTGTAGTCAACAATGGTAAGTTGACCGAATATTTTCCTATCTAATTCTTTAGAATAGGTGTTTAGGTTGATTATGTGGTCTACTTACATAGGTTAGGTTTTTAACTTAACTTGGGTAGTGATAGATATCAATAAATCATAAGTTGAAAATCATGAAATTATCAATAATATTATATATTAAATAATTTAATTTTAATTAATTTATGTGTAAGCTAGTTAATTAATTAGCAAGTGAATGGCTTGGTAAATTTGTATTTCATTTGAGAACAACATGTTTCACTAGGAACTAGTGAAACTAAATATTATTGAAACAAATTATTGTCCATAGCAATTGGTCCCTGTTCATTAGGGGGTTAACCAATTTCATTAGTTAAAAATGTCCAAATTCACTCAAAATCTAGTGAAACCTAGGGTAAACTAAAATGCATTTTGGTGTATTGAGTTAAATTTTAATCAATATTGGCCTTTCACATCATGAATTGAACAACCTCATGAATTAAATAGTTTGTCCATTCTCATTGATTGCATGAAATGCAACCTAATTAATACAATTTCATTTCGATCGGATAATGTTGTTTCCACTTACTGGAACTGTTAAATTTTAATTCTAAATACATGTTTAAGCTTAAATGGCTGAAAATTATTTTTAGGCATAATTGTTTGATATAATATTTCCTAAAGATTAGTTACTTAAATGAAAGGTCACTTATATTGAGTTTTTCATGAGAGGAAAATGATAATATCATTATATCTTTTATTAGTTTGGCTAATGATTAAGAATCCTAGAGCCATTTAAATCCCATCTTTAGTAGTTAAAAAAGGAGAAAAAGATAAATAATGCATTTGAAGACTTTGAAGATCTTACTTTCAATTCATTCTTGAATAATTAATTGTGAAAATTCTAATGCAAAGGACAATTAAATATTAGAAAGAACTGAAGGAGGTTACTTGTCATTACAATTCCTTAAAAAACATATTAAAGAATAAAAAACCTCACCTTTTATATGTCATTTGATTTCATCTAAGCGAAATTCAAGTTATTTAAAAAAGTTAACTCATTGTTAATTGACTTTCAACAAATCAAACTTGTTACTTAGTCTTGAAGATGTTCATTAAATGTGTAATAAACAGTGAGAATTTAAAGTGGTAATCAATTTTGTTACTATTCATTTCATTTTTAAAATTAGTTTTACAACAATTTATAATAACTAAAATGAGCAACCTTGTTAGTTTAACAATTTAATTGTACATGGTGTTGTTACTGATATCCTAATTTGAGTATTCCAGTTATGAATTGTGGACAAATATCATATTGGTCGATTAACAAACACAATTAACTATTATAAATGTGATGTTTATATTAAATGGCTATGTGAAAATTTCCTTTTTTAGGCCAAGAGAATATCCTAAATTAATTAAAATATATTTAAAATCGTTTTAATTTGTTTTTTTACCAAATTGTGATTTTTCTCGTTGGGAAAAGAAATTATCTTTTCTAACTAATACTCAAATTTTCTTAAAAAATCATTATCTTTCGAATATAGGAAATAATTCTAGGTTCCTTGTTATTTCAATTTTGGATTCAAGAATAATAAACTTTTGTTGGAATTATATATTTAATTATCATAAACTAAGCAAAAGCCCTGCAAAAATGTGGATTGGTACAATATGGCAAAGGGGGGATATCCCAAGTTTTCCCCTAACTTGTGATAAATAGTTTAAAACTAATGCTGGAACTTGCTACAACCCATAGCAGTTGATGATCAATTGTCTCGTAAGAAAACCATGTGACGCACCCCAAGCTCTTTGATAGACTCAACTGCGAGTCCAAGGTGAAAACAACCAAAGGATAAGGAGTTGGGGTACGCTCTTTGGTTCGTAATACTTCAATGGTAGAGGGGCATGCTCAAGCTCCAGGATGGGGACTAGGACGAATGACAAGTGGGTCAATTATTCACACGGACCTATAAAAACCAAACAACAAATTGGTTAGTTCATAGTTGGAGCACTTTTGGTGAACGAACGAACCATGCGCAAACACAAACTCACAAGATTCATCACAACCCAAACTTGGGGGAAGCCACCACCTTCTTCATTAATATTATTTGTGTTTGGTTATGGGCCTTGCACCCAAATGTCATTTTGTCCCGAGACTCCCAAGTTGGGAGTCTCGAAATGGGGACTCTTGCGACTTTGGTGGCTCATAACTTTTTGTTCAGACCTCCGATTGAGGTGAGGTCTAAATCAAAGTTGTAGTCCTCATTGAAAGTTTTCCAATGATATGTGGCATGCCACCTACACACAAGTAAAATAAAGCGATTTTAAACTTTTAGTGGTCATGAGTCAAATTGACAATTTGACTTTCGACCCTTCTTTGGCCATAACTTATGTTTTAAGTATCCAAAGGGATCATGTGAGCCCATTTTAAACATCCACATCTCAAGAGCTTTTCCAATGAGTGTTGACCCGTACAATCACCACCTAAAAATTCAAAATTCTATCGAAACTTCAACTCCCAAAGTGGGAACCCATTTGGAAGTGTGTGGGTTCATTCTGTCACACTCTCTTACAATCCTGGGAGCATGAAATGTGACTCTTAGGCTTCACACTTGGCCTACACCTTTGCAAGCCTTTATCTTGGTTGCGAGCCCAATGCCAGGGTTGTAACATTAATGGATTTTTGACTTGAAACTTAAAGGACAATTTGACACCTAAGTTTGAAGGTTCATATATATTAAGATCACATTATTTTCTTGTAAAATCACATTTTATATGGATAGATAAAAGAGTTACACTTCATGGTCATGACATAAAGTTTAGCATAAAGATAAATAATAACATCAATGTAGTTAATTGCTCTTGTACATATATATACAAGAAGAAAAAAACTTGTTGCCAAAATGGGATAAGCATGATGTAAATGCAATTACCCATTTCAATACACATATTAACAACATATGACAAAGCCACCATAGAAACTGTTGAAACTACCATTTCACACTAATGGCATGTGGACATAAAATTCCATTCGAAAACCAACACTAACCATAGTCAAACTAAAAATAATTGCCTAAACAAGATTGTCACATTTAAAATTTCACTGAAATACATTATGCCTTACCAAATCATCCATAAAAGTTAAGTTGCATTAAGGACCCCCTCGGGGTGTTCTTATACAAGGTTTACAAGTAATTAATCAATATTATGATTGTTTTAATAAAGAAGTGACACCTAACTATTGATTCCTAAGGAAGCTAGTAGACATTAGTGGTCTGATGCAAATCATATAATTCATGATTTTCATTATTTTCGAGTTGTTTAAAATTAAAATAAACAATTTGACAATGGTTTGTAAATTTTTAAAAATTAATAGTTAAACCAAAAGGACGTGATAACTAGAGGGTTTTGTCATACTCACAAATTAAATATTGTTCTTATGTGCATGGATAAGTTTATAACCATATGATAGTTTATTTCAAGTGAAATTATAGTTGAAACATATAAAACTAACCATCCATAAATTCATATAGCAACTTTAAATTTTACTATTTTTAGTGATAAAAACTTTGTTGTTGAATTATTGGACTCTAGAATGCTTCCTGAATTATACCTTGATTTCACATTTCATCTGGCCTCTTCTTTCATAAAAATTAAAGTAGGTGGTCCAAATACGGCATGAAACAATACACTAATTTAAACTACAAAGAATAGTTTTACTCATTAGTTCAAAAAAATTGGAGGAATGAACTATTAGTGAGTTTTACATTATGAATGCACTAATAGATCGACCATGATAGAATCTTGAAATTGATTATCTTACCATTCAATTTTTTTTTGATATTAGAAATTTTAAAATAAAACATGTGCATAAAAAATCTAGAATATTACATGTTAGTAGGTTTAATTAGTTGTTCAATAATGTTGATTAAGTAAGGTCAATAAATTGAATTAATTTTGGTTTTATAACATTTAAAGGAAATAAATAAATAAATTTGACATTAAATGTTTTTGCAAGTAACCATTAATTTAAGGTTTTATGATCAATTTAAAATGTTAGGGTATATTTTAAAGGTTGTGGCAAAATCTTTTCAATACATGTTCATCATGTTTGGGCACTAATGATGGGGTGTATTTTATGCAGGATAATAATAACCAAGATGGTTGAAATGGATGAATTGCCAAAATTCCAAAGTAGGAAAACCCATTCATATAAAATAATGTAACATAGTAGTTAGAGGAAATCTAAAAAATAAGGCAAAGTTGAAAATAGATAAGGACTAGTTCACAATCTTATCCTTTAAGATCTTTAAAAATTTATGTGGATAATCACTTTCCTTTTTTAATGTTGTGTAAAAAATTACTAATATTTTTTTTCAAAATAGGGGTGTTTTAGAATTAAGTTTTGGACAAATAATGTTTTTACTTTACACCATCACAAACTTCCAATATAACAAAATTTCAATAAAATTTGTGGAACAATCGTAAAAAAAGATGTTTGTGTAAAATTTGTGGCTTTCAAAATGTAAAAATGACACTAATTAAAAAAATAAAATTATAAAAAATAAAATAAATATACAACTTTTATATAAACAATGTATCTTTTTTACTTGTGATTTTTTGATGTGAAATATGTATAATTTACATTTTAGCTAAATTTGTGTAATTGTCATGATATAATTTTGCATAAAACTATGTGATTTTTGTGTATTAAATATGAACATTTTTGTAGGTCATTCAAAAAAAATATTTTATCTTTTTGAATATTTAAACCATTGAATATGTACAAATATTGTTGATATTTTTATAACACAAAATTCATATGAATTTTGTATGAATTTATTAAAAGACAAATTTCACACAAAATTTGTATGAACCTATGAAACTTGGTATGTTTGTGATAACATTCATAAAAAAAATTATGATTTTATTGCACACCTCAAACTTATTTGGGTTTATTTATTTAAATATAAGTTCAAAGGGATTCATCATGTTTTTACATCTTTGAAGTATCATTGGAAGAAGCAAAACATAAAAATAAATTGTAACAATTGCCTACTTAACAAATTTTTTTACCATATAGTTAGTAGTTAAATTGAAACTAGAAGGATGTTTAAAAAAAAATAAGGATCCTCATGTCTTTCTTGGTTTTAATTTGGTGTAATAAAATTGAAATTCATTTTGTTTTTTAATTAAGAAGTACCTTGACAATCCCAATCCTAGTGTTTGAAAATAAAGGACTTGAAATTGTGAAGGGATTGGGTGTGGTTGAAAAGGAAAGTTTAGATGTTATTGATGTTAAGTTTTTTTTATGAAGGATCAAAAAAAGGATTGTGTAAAATTGAACATGATTTTTGAAATCTCTTAAATTAATGATGCAATTCATATTTTTGTTTTCACAAACCTAACGTTGAGTTCATGACCAAGAGTATGGTATGACAAAAGAAGCTAATTGAGACAATGCTTTAAATTTCAAACACATTATTGCAAGTATGAATAACATGAAAAAAAAGTAAATCTTAGCATTCTTAAATGAATATTTCAAAGTTTAAATCATTAAAGATGTCTTACTTTTTAATATGTGAATTATGTACTCACATAATTAAGGATTGGGATTCCTTTCTTAAATATTGGAACATAATCTTCATCACCAGTCACAATATATTATTAAAGAAAAATGATGCCTATTCATAAAAGTTCAACCCATTTGAATAAAATGAATTCAAATTGCCTATGATTAAGTCTTACCATCACTCATTATGTTGAAACATTAAATCCATGACTATGACATGTTAAGATTAATCTCCAAAACTAATCATATAATTGTATCAAATAGTCATATGTGAACTTAACCAGGATTATATTATTCAAATCCAAAGTGACTATGATCTTGATACTTTGGTGAACAGTCATCTTGAAAGTCCAGGAGAAGACAGACTACCAGGTATCACCAGTATCTACTTGCTAAAAAATGAAAAAAAGAAATTGTGATATATTCAGAGGGAACCCATTACAAGACTTGTAAGAACCTCTTCTTGCCCCGCCAATGATGAAAGTTTGTTGTCTTCTTGTGAAGGTGGGGTTCTCAGAGTTTTTGTGCCATGATTCTCTTGGAAGATCACCCATTCAAGAATTGTGAACCTGGATGTTCTTCAAATTGGGTGCTGCTGAAAGGTTTTATGCATACATGTAGGGTAAAGCCTGAGGATGAGGACATTACCCAAATAATTACTTGAGCATGAGGCAGAGCTGAGCACAGGCCCAATTCCAGTAACTCCCTTGTCCAAGGGCTTTGCCCCATGTAAAAGCCTCACTGCTTCTTTTTATTTCTGAGATAGCAGCAAAGGGAGAAAACCGCAATATATGTGTTGTTTGTGAGGAAGGGCTTTATAAAAATTGGGTGAGCTTTATAGAATGTGCAAAGCCCATGTAGGAAACACAACACCCTTGTCACCATGGAGGAAATCTTGCACAGTGTAATGTGGCCTCCCAATACATTGACAAAAATCTGCCAGGTTTTTATGTTGCCTTTCTTATTGCCCCAAGCTAATGGATGTGCATGTGTAGATTTTGGGTGCACCCATCCAATT
>Ga0209208_10007641_pt1 | contig 14590 bp, 8 predicted proteins | sample S1TSphfallax_3_FD_187694 | JGI IMG/M metagenome (GOLD analysis project Ga0209208, IMG submission 187694) | Host-associated microbial communities from peat moss isolated from Minnesota, USA - S1T2_Fd - Sphagnum fallax MG (SPAdes) (version 2) | ecosystem: Host-associated > Plants > Peat moss >...
AAACATAAAATCAAAAAAAAAGGGGGAAAAATCTAACAAAAAACCAAGAAAATAGGAAATTTTAAAACCCCAAAAAACCCAATATTATGAGAATCAACAAAAAACGAACAAGATACAAATAAAAGTTTTAAAAGGTACAAAAAATAATATATATTTTTCGTATCTCTATATATATCTAGAATTTAGAAATTACTGAAAAAAAATATAGAAAACCAGAAAAAAAACCAGAAAATTTTGAAATGCTAAAAAGAACAATACTTTTTTAAATAAATAAATTAAATAAATAAATAAATAAAATAAAATCAGAAAATTTAATCAGAAAATCTTGGTGAAAGTAGTAAACCTTTATTATAATCAAGAGCTCATGACGATGGCAACAAACCTCTATTACCATTGTTGGTTTGTAAGGGCTAGACTACGAAAAACTCACCTTTCCCAACTACTCCTCATGTTGCTCTTCCTATTCATTTCTCTCCTCCTTTTTTTTTGCTCTTATCCTCCTCTTCCACAACTCCACGCACACACAAAGACAAAAGAAAGAAAGAAAAAACAAAACCAAAAGAAGAACAAAGAGACCACAAAATAAAAAACTAAAAAAAAGAAACAAGTCACAAAGACCTCAAACAAAGACACACCAAATAGAAAATAAAAAGAGGAAACAAATAAAAAAGAAAGAAAACCAAAGAAAGTAGAGTGAAGAGGTCCAAAACTAAGAAGAAAACATTATGAGTGCGAAAAGGGAGAGGAAAGAGGAAGGGAAGGAGAAGTAGGAGGTAGGGGGTAGGTAGGGAGGTGGTGGGGGAAGAAAAAAAAACTTACCATTGAAGGTCAAGGTGTGGAGAGAAAAAAACTATGAACCTAAAACCTTATCCTGAGGTTAGGTTGGGTTTCATCCCATCTAAAAACTCCCAAAACGGGATTTTTTGGATGGTGCACTAGTGGGTGTTAGGTCACTCAAGCCATTGATTGAAAATCAAATGTAAGTTTTTGTATGAACTCTTTTTTTTAAATTTCTTTGGTGGATGTTCGTTTAGGAAAAGGTGCTCCCATTGGAATTTAGAGGTGGATGGACCAAGGATAAATATTCATAATCTTTTGTTGTGAATTGAAGGTGGCAAATCATTGGTTGGTGGTATTTAGCTAGGATTTCATGTTTTTTGAATGGGGACCAATGCTCCTATGTGAAAGAACCTTATTTCCTTGTTGAGGCTATGCAATTTCCATTGCACCATGAGCTTTAGTAGGAGGAATGCAAGTTTAAAAACAAAGTTAGAGATCAATCATTAGGGATATGATGATGAGTTATAGGGATTTCGGGAGTGGTCACAATGGCAACTTGAATGTGTTGTATGTGGATGTTCTTATAATTTGATTGTGAGTGGTGGTCTTGTGGCTAGGGAGAGAATACCCTTATTGTTGGGACCTTCGAAATGATATTTTGTTCCTACAAAACTTGGGTTAATATGGGGAGTCTAGTTGAGGAGCATGATATTGTCTTTGTCAAACTTCCTAAGTTAGATTATGTGAAGAACCAGTTGTAGATTTTTCATGTGTGTAAACCATCATCTATGTTGGGAGAAACAAGTACTTGCATGGTGTTTCCAAGATCAATGAACTCCCAAAATTCATGACATTTGGAGTTGTTGTATTTAAAGGGTGTGTTTTGATGTGTTTCTATTGGTGACAAAAATGTTCAATGTTGGGGTATGTGTGTCTATGACAAATGAAGATGCCACGAGTGACTAATTCAACTCATGAGAGCCAAATAAGAGTGATCTAATCCATGAAGGCCCATAAATTATGTTGTTTTGACTAAATAACAAGTTTTTAAAATAGAAATTTATCTATGATATCCATTTTGCTTTTAGTAACTTATTCTTATTGAATTTATGTAATTTTGTTTCATCGCCATTAACCTGTGCAAATGGGGATTGTGTGGCCCCCACCCATAAGACCATGTTGTGAGGTGAACCAATCCTAATGAAACCAAAGGAAGTCCTCAAATGTGTAGAAGGCAATCCATAAAACATTAGATAACAGGCCAAGTATTACCAATTCTGGTTTCAAAACACCTTTGGGTGAGCCCATGAGGGCCAACTCATGGGCACAATGGGTGCCAAAATCAATAATACCTTGACTGCCCATTGTTCAATGGCAAAGGTAGGGGAACTACTAGGAAAAATAATGAGAATGTCGCAGAATTGGTTAGTAGCAGTGGGAACATATTTAACCTCCAAATCACATCCCAAGGGTGCCTAAATAAGCCTTCCCAATCTATAAAATATTAGAAAAACAAAAAATTCACTTATTTTGGTCAATTTTGACATGTAATTTCGTGTAGTTCTTATGAAATTTGTAAAATACCAATCAATATTCATCAATGCTTTATAAAATTCGTAAGGTCTTCTTTTCTGCAAAAAAATTCAACCTTTTTTTTTAAATTTTACTATTTTTTCTTTTCTTTAAAGAGCTTCTCTTTTCGTCTACAAAATAAATCTTTTTTAAACTATAATTTTTTCTTTAAAGGTCTACACAAATAAGCATGTAATGGACATGGCAAGAATTCAAAAAAATTCAAAAGAAAAACTCAATGAATCATAAGAAAAAGAATACACAAGCAAATTGACCCACATTTTTTTTTTACCAATTTTTTTCATTTTGGTGACAATTTTTTTTAAAGTGTAAATTCAAAAAACAAATGGCCAAAATTTTTAATAGAAGTGACAAATCTTTCAAGACCACATATTTTCCACAAATTTTTTTGAAAATGACAATAGCAAAACCAAATAAATAGATGTACATGAAACTTACTAAAAGAACACCCAAAAATTCACAAAATGACAACCAAAAAAACAAACAAACAAACATGGAAAGTTAAGTTAGACAAAACTTTGTCTTTCAAATCAAGAAAACTATTGTCCATTTATTAATGATAATTAGCAATTGGTTCTAACCGACTAATGTAGTGGTAAACCGAATTTCATTAAATGGTTTCCACTTGGGTTCAGAACACAAGAACATGGGGTATGGTCCTAGCTTACTAAAAGACCAATCAACATGATGATGTTTTTGCCCAGGTTCTTTGAAAATGTGAATAACATCAAGTATAGTATCGTCAATAATAGGTTGATGTTTGTCAATAGAACATCTAGTGATGTTTATCCACTAATTCTTGGAGATGCCTTAACAAAATATTGATATTAAACCAATAGGTAGTTGCAACATAGAAAACTCCTCACAATCCACATTCTTGATCTTTTGGAAACCACAAATGAAAAAATTGTACATATAAAAATAACTAGAGTACATATTCAACTCTATTAGTGTTGTTGGGTTAACACATCTTTTGAACCAAAATCTTGTCCTTCTTTGCAACTTGACAAATGAACATGGCCAACATGTCCATTAATTCCATGATTATTTTCCCATCTTCTGCCATATTTGCAATTGATTTCTTGGTGTTAAAACCCCAAAATTCCCACCACTCATCAAATGCATTTTTGGCTCACATTTCAACATGTCTAATTGTTTTCAACCACCTTCATGGATGGTGTCTAATTCCTTTCATCAATGTTTAAAAACTATGGCTTTGGGAATGAACCATCAACATTACTAGACACAATAACATCATGGTAAACAACTTTAGAATCATGTTAATAATGAATATCTTCAAATTTCAAGATTAAACAACATGTGAACTGCCATGAACATCAATACAAAATCATCAATAGTCAATGGAATAGGTCAGTCATAAAAACTTGCAAAAAGATTAGGATTGGCTTCAATAATTAAATCAAAAGATTCAACACCATCAAATAATTACGCGTATAATCCAAATTCATCATCTACCCACATTGACAAAGACAACATCAAAGCTAAAAGAAATAATAAGGGTTGATGTTGATGCAAAAGACTATAGATCAACAAAACCAAGATAAAAATGAAAATTTTTATCTGCAATAAACTCTAACAATCATGGTAGAAATTTTATTGGAACATCCATGGTGTGATATGTAAGATCAACATGTTGTTTTTTAAAAGTTAGTTCATTCGTAAAAAAATTGCAAAATGAAAATTTGAAACACAACAAACACAAAAAAAGGAAGAAAGCAATGTAGAACCTCTATGCACATGCACTTATGATTTGGTAAGAATGAAGTTGCACCCAAATTGGCAGGTGAAAAAATAGGAAAAAAAAACTTGAAAATGCTGCACATGCAAATAGATTGGTATTGTTAAAAACCAAAAAAAAAAAAAAAAAAAAAAAAAAACAAAAAAAAAAAAAAACAAAAAAAAAAAAAAAAAAAAAAAACAAAAAACCAAAAAAAAAAAAAAAAAAAAAAAAAAACCCAAAAAAAAAAAAAAAAAAATAAAAAATTCAAAAAAAAAAAAAAAAAAAAAAAAAAAAAAAACCCTTAAAAATTGCAAAAACTAATCAAAACCCCTAAAAGAAGCAAGAAGAAACAAGAAACCCAAAAAAAGGTTCAAATGGGAAGTGAAACTTACCACAAAGTGGAAATAGGCAAATATGAGAATCATTAAGGAAAAAACCAAGCTAGAGAAGGCTCGAGTGAGTGAGAACTCCCACAAGTGAAAATGATTAAAAAAAAAATGAAAATTGAAGAAGCTCACTTATACAATTCCATGTAAAAAAAAGTAAATTAATCATTCTATCTAGTCCAAAGAGCAAACCTTAAAATAACTATTTAGTGATATAAAAAAAAATGCTCAAAAGTGAAAATTGGAATCACTCAAGTTATCAATATAAATTTAAAAAAGTGTAAAAAAAAACTTACTATGAAATCCATCTAGTTTGCCCCAAACAAAAATAATTTTAAAATAAATAAATCTTATATCACCACTTATTTTCACCACCAGTCCCCAATGTCACTATCTCATCCCAATTATGGGGACTTTCTGCATATTTGGAAATAAGGGGTAAAACTAATAAGGAATGAAAGAGAGAGAGAGAGAGTATGGGAATTGGAGAGGACTTATTGAACAATTTTCATTGTCAATTGAATTATGTACTTGCAATTATAGTGTGCCAACTCAATTTTCCACTTATCAAACTTGTAAAAAACTTGAGTTAGTTATTGGCAGTATGATTATCAGTGACAAAATTGTGGTGTGGGGAATATGGATGAATCCAATTTTTTACCGACCAGGTTTTAGTTACAGTGACCATCTCGCAAGCTCCATTGAAATATTCTGCTTAAGAGCATCTACAACGGTGCTCAGTACGTCACTCTGGATAATAATATGAAATGTCCTTCCCATGTGCACGTTAAGGTGGAGAATTCAAAACCGGCCTTGTTTACCAATCTAGGTTTTAATGTATTTCTAGGTGCCCTAAACCCCAACCGTTCTCTAACTATAAACATGAAATGGGTTTAGGGTATTAACCGCAAGAATTTAAGACCCCAATTGTTTTTTCAACACTAAACAAGACATGGGTTTTGGGTTTGGGATATGGATGGAGCATTTAAAATCCCAAGTTGTTTTGGATATCAAAATGAAGAATTTTTAACCTATTGTTTCTTGCTTTTAAACCTTTTGCAAGAAGCTAGAGTTTTGAAGCACAAGTTGTTTTGAAAACCTAAACCAGAAATGGGTTTATGATATTAAATTGAAGAATTTTAAATGTGGTTTTAGGGTTTTACAAGCAAGTGATTTACAATTCTGCTTTTGCAATCTCGCCTCCTCCATTTGATACTATGCTTTTTACCTATCGATTGCAGGGCAAGGTATATGAATGAAGGATGGGTGCAGGTCTTTTTCCAGAATCTAGGTTCTTGCTATAACCCACTGAATTTCTGGGTCTGGAAATTGATACAACAGCAAGAGAAATGGAACCCCAGAGCATGGACTATGTGGTAAGTTTCAAAGAATGTTGAAACACAAACACTTGCTCACCCCTCTTTGGGGACATACACAACCAGATTTTGTCAATTGACAAAACTCTAGAAGCAGTAATTATGTTCTGTTAAGCCGTAATCCCTAAGGAATTGCAATAGCAGCTCATCACTAGAAGATCACCCCTGAGTTGAGGGAGATCTAAAATTGCCTGAGAAACTGCAGAATCTATGGAGGCTGAATAGAGTGGACATGAATGCTTCTGGACTGGGCATCAAGCATATACATTTTGCTTCATAATCCATACTACCGGGGTTTTAGAGGGATGGTTGAAGAGACCTGAAGATGCTGTGGATTGAAACCTTGGCACCTTCTGGCCTGGAATCAATTTTGCAACAGCTTTCCTCCTCTTAGATCTTTGGGAACTTGGCGTGCTGGGTTCCTCACAAGAGTTATCGACAGTCGAAGAAGGCCTCCTCGCCACAATTCTTCTCGTCTGATGTAACGTTGCAGCTACGAGGCCTGTGTCCAACCCTCTTTCAGGCCCCTTTTGTTTGGTGACAAGCTTGCAGAGACTGGTTTCTTTGCTCTTTTTGGGAACCTTGCTGCATAATAATCGTGGAAGCTGAGGTGCATCGATCCATCCACTCGGACCTGCTGCTTCTAGAGATTCCATCACCGTGGATTGCTCTGAATGCCCCATCTGTGAGCTCGCCCCCTCTGAATCCCCAATTGGCAAGCAGCATAGCTGCTGCTGCAACGCCGTCTTCTTTTGATTCCCACGTTGTTTGTGATTCCTGTATCCACCGCATTCATCTGCTTCCGCTGATTGCTGTAAGAGACAACAGTAAATAATAAGTGTCAGACCTCAAGCTCTCAATCGCCAGCCAGAGCGCAACACTTCAGTGAAAACAAACAGCTCTTCACATCCTTCCCTCATCGCTAGAGATTGTTCTTCCGGATGCTAAAAATACAGAACATGAGCAGAAATGGAACGTACGTTCATAGAGCTGAGAACGTCTGTAATGTCTTGCAGAGGCAACCGCGGGTACCCCACAGGCAATGGACTCCGCTGCTGCAAGGACTCCGCCGCGTAGTCCACAAAAACACACAAATTCTCCTTATCTTCTCCAAAAAAATCGCTTAAATCTACATCTCTCCGCATCAAGACATCAATACCACCTTCACTCCCCTGCAACTCCTCCTCCCGATCTACACCCATCGCCAGGAATCAAGAACAACGACCACCCACTCCTCTACTTGAAATCGGGAGTCTACTACGACTCAGATCCGGTCTCAGGTTCTCCACATATAAATACTAACCCAACAAGTGCAACTTATCACAACAGAAACCAAAAATGACATAAAACTCGATAGTAGTAAGAGATGTGTCAAAAGCTCTAAAGCTCAACACTAACAGAAGAAGAAGCTCACAAATGCAAGGAGAGCGAGAGTGCAAATTGACACTTAAAAGTATTTGAAGTTCACACAGGAACTGGGCATGAGAGCTGAAGCGGCTGCTGAAGCTCGCAGGAATGAATGGATAGGAGAAATGAGATGGGTGGACCACGAATTTGAAGGCGAAGAGGCTCGAGTCTGGCGGGTGCTGTCGCGTGGGAGAGATGAGGCGGGAGTCTCGGGAGAGGCGCGCGCGAGGGAGCGAGCGAGCGAGCGAGGGAGGGAGAAAGGGAACGTGGGGTTAGTGTGTGGGGGAGAGGTTTTAGGGTTTTGGATTTTGAAATTTGAAAAATGAGCGCTCTTGGGGGAAAGGGAGGGGGATTTTGGAATTTTGGATTGGCTTTGCTTTTGTGCTTTTGTGCTTTGGTTTGGGCTTGGGCTTGGCTGTGTTATTATTGTGTAGGTATAGCTAGAGAAGGCAATTATAAAAATTACAACATGTCATTTGGGCGGTCAATTTGTGTCAGACCTTTGCTGGCACAACAATGACTAAAATTTAACTCTCCAAATCCCATCATATACATTTAGGTACTCCTTTTGCTATACAACATTTGTACTCATTTTGCTATACAACAATATGGGTTCATATTGCTATGCATTTGTACTCATTTTTCTATACGATATTTGTATTCATTTTGCATACTTACATCTTCATTGTATGTGTTCAAATGGTGACTACTTTTTTTTTGTCAATGGTATTAATTAGTTTGGGGGTGGTTGCACCCAAAGTTTTCTTTTCTTTTGCAATGAGCTGCTTTGATTGGCACATCACAAAATAATAATAAATATTGGACACTCCCAAAATAGAAGTATAGAGGTGCTTTCCTTTGGCCTACCTTTTATAGTTATGTTATCCAAGTTCAGTCATGGATATGGGAGAAAGCATTGTGCTTTTGGAAACGTTTTGGGGAACACATTGGGAACATGATGGGAACATGATTAGCACCCATTGGGAACATGGTGGAAACACCCAAATATAGAAAAATGGAACATCCTCCCTCCCCAAAAAACATCCCCCAAAGGAAAAACAATTGGCCCTCATGGGTGGGTGTGTGCATGTAGAGTCGTCTCATAGAGTCGTCTCATTGGCCAGGCCACATGAAAATTATATTCCTAAAACTATTTGTCACCATTTTCAGCCTGGGCTAATACTCTTTCCTAAGAGTGTGGTACCTATTTGGGTATCTAATACACTATAAGACATTCGGGTGTGAAGATGTAACTAAATTTTATGGCATGTTTTTGTGGGTTCCTAATACACTATATGACATTTAGGTCTGAAGATGTCTAGGTATTATAGTGTATGTTTTATGGGTATAGTGTATTGTATTTTTGTTATTATATGTACTCTTGTGTTTGGGGGGGGGGCTGGGGTTGTGCTTCCAGGTGCCTCTTACAGTTGTGGTTGCATTTATTATTTAGGATTGATTTTTGATCCAAAATTAGTCTGCCATTTGTGCAGCTTTTGAGGATAGAGAAGAGCTTGGCTTGCATGAAGTCACAACTTCAAACAAGTGATAATGCATCATATACTCCCCTCGCCCCCCTCTTTCCCCCCAACCCCTTCCCCACCTCTTCTCTCCCGCCCAAAAAAGGCCATTTCATCTTAAACTATGGTTTTTGTAGAAGCTCTCAAAAATCTTTCCTTTTGGCTACCTACTAGCCATTTTGCAATTATGCCACCATGCAACTTGATTCAAAGTAAGGGTGCAATTAAAAGCTCTATTGATCACATCTGTTCTTTTCTTTAGTGTGGATTTGATAGACATTCAATGTTTAGGGTTTTGTACATTCTTATTGCAATGTTGAATTTTAAATGAAGAAAATGGGATATAGGCAATTTAGATTTTAGACAAATTTATTTGTAAATTTGGGTGCTTGAGCTTTAATTGCCCCAACTTAAGAACACCCATGTGTAATTTTGGGGTGAACTCATCCACTTGTTGTGTTCTAGTTCTTGGTAGGTTTATGAAACCTAGGTAGGAGGGAAAAATGACTTGGCTATTTACTTTCAGGACATATGGTGATTTTTATTTTATTTTTCTGTTTATGAAATGTTTGGCTACCTCAAAATGTGCAATGGAGTTTAGGTTGGTTATGTGTGTTTGACCCATGTAAACAAATTAAGCAATTCTTAAATGTTCTAAAGATTCTACTAATGATGAATAAGTTCCTTAAGGTGGGATTTGGGCAATATGACTTAAGGGGAAATTAAGTCCCTAAATTGCCCATTACAACACAAGGCTTCTTTTGCATAGTGCACACATGTCATACATACATAATGCACAAAACAAACAAATTATGCCTTGTACTAACTTGCTGAAAATTAACTTGTGGGGGAAATAAACCTTTAAACTATCCATTACAACACAAGTCACCTACAAAACAACACCCAATATACATAAATATTATACACAATAACAAAACTTGTCAAAACTTCGTACTTATCAAGTTACTACCGCCAACAAAGAAACAAAATTTTGATAGAAGCATCAACCTTGTTGAGATCATGGAAACTATAGGTCAAAAGCAAACTTTTCACCTTCAACCAAACTAATGACTTTGGACCATAGCAATTTTTGCCAACTTCATATATTCTTGAAGCTTGTGTGTAATCACTTGTAAAAACTAAAGATTTCCAAAGCCATGTCATAGGATTCACAATGCAAAGACAACCCATGGCTAATGCAACATTTTTTTCCATTGTTGACTTGAAAACTAACATCTACAAATCCAAAGACATAGAAGAAGGACTTATGGTATCAAGGTTTGATTAAGCCCAATCCTCTTGGGGTAGTAATATTGGGCATTTGATCATTGTAATGTATTTCTTAAGGTACTCTTCATAATCTACCATCATCTAGTGTTGAAGGAAGACCACCCCCAAAACTTCCATAACACCATATAAAAGAAAGCAAAACTTCAACTTTGAAATAAATAATTTAGCAACTTCTTTCATTTGATTTTGCACAACTTAGGTGTGCACTTCTTTGGTCACAAAACTCACAACCCTTTGTTATCAATTGATTGTCACAAAGGTTAATTGTTTAATACTTGTATTTAGGTCCAATATCCATCACATGATGAAAAGGTCATGGGAAGAATCCACCCAAGATTTGAAAAAATAAAAAAATTGAACTTGAAAACAACATTAAAATCCACAAAATATGAAAATAAATTTATTTGATAAAATTTCAAATTGCTAACACATAGTCAACAACAAAGACATCTTGAGCTTGACTTGACTTCATCAAGTTGTTCACTTTTTCCAATAGTGGCAACAAGATTGCTAGCCCACATAGGACCTCAATATCACATAGGAGTTCAAAGTTCACCCAAGTGAAAATGTTGTTAGCAAAATCCATACACTAGTAGAAATTGGCCAAAATGCAATTACATGTGATTACTAATTATTTGCAACTAGATTTTTGCAATTATTTCTTGTGTTGGTCATATTTGCGACTATACTTTGACTAGTTTGTAATTATTTTGGTGTTCATCTTTCCATGTGAACAACATTTAGTTTGGTTTTCATCCAAGAAAAACAATTTATGTCCCATTAATTGCAAATGTGACCAATTTAGTTACAACTCTATGAATATACAAAGGTATATTTTGTGAATTCTAAGGAATATAGTTGAAGGCATTAAGATTTATAAATGTATATTTTGAATTTATATGAACAACCAGATTACATGTGTATTCAAATATTATTATTAACATAAATGGCTTCAATATTATGGTTACACTAATTAATGTATATATTAAGTATATTATAATTATATGTAAGATATTTTAAAAATATATTGTGCCCACATTACAAGTTTATCCAAACCATCTTATTATATTTCTTAAAATTATTACAAATAACATTTATTATTATATATATTTATATTAATTACATGTATTAAAAAACTAAATTTCAATATTATCTTTCATTAAAATTTTAAAAATTAGTAATATTTTATTACATAATGATCATAATGATGATGATGATGATGATATTAGAATGATAGGGAAAATAATTATATGATTATTAAAATTTTATTAAAAATCTAATCTATTGTTATATTATTTTAAACTATTTTCAGATGACTAGTGTATTTATTAAGAACTAATTATTTATTTACTAAAAATAATTATAATTATAATAAATCATAATAGTTCTAACAATTCACATAATAATATATTATAATAGAAATAATAAATGATTAACCTAGGCTAGTTACAAATTACATTATTATTACAAGTAATCAATTATGAAATATTACTATTGTTATAATAATTACCAAGAAACATTAATATATAGTTTTAATTTTTTTTAATTTCAAATTTATAATTAATATTTATTAATTATTAAATTATTATAATCAATTACTGATGTATAATTTTTATTTTCAGTTTTATTATTTTATAATAATTAATGTAGTAGTTAGAATCGAAATATAATAAATTATTATACAAATGCAGAAATTATTTTAAAAGGAAAAATATACTTTTAAAAATAAAAAAATATTTATTTTAATAGTTCATAAATAGCTACAGTGAGTGAAATAGTAATATGAATAATAAAAATAAAATAAATAACCTTGGCTACCAACTAGCTACAATAATAATTGAATTAATGTTATTGATACTATTTAATATTTACATTTATATTTATTAAGAACTATAAATATGAAAAAAAAAATTATAATAATTATAATAAATTTTTTAGGTTTTAATTATGTTATCAGATTAAAAAATAGCATTGAATTATCATAATTATGAATTAATGGATATTTCAATTATCATATTAATTTATTTGGTTATGAAATATTTATTAATTAATTATTAATAATTAGCTAATTATTTCAATATTAGCCAATTAACAATTAATTAAATTGGTTGATAGATAATTATAATTAATATATAATTAAATTATATATAATTAAATATTTTATAGCTAATAAATTAAGTAATATTTATTAATAAATAATAATAATAATTTTTCATTGATCATTATATATGATGATTATTACTATAAATAATTATTTTCTTGGATCATTTATAAAGTGAATTAGTTGTTTTAAAGTTTAGTTGTTAATTAATTAATTAACAATTTTATTATTTTAAAATATTTTATTCATTAAATAAGTAGTAATTTTACTAATTAATTAATGAACTAGTTAGTTGTCATTTACCTACTTATTTATATATTTTTCAAGATGAAAATGAAAGCTAAAACATATGGGATAAACTTATTAATTATAAGTAGTTTGCAACTAAAACATTTATCATGTGTTTTGGCTTTCATTCCCATATTGACAAGTATATAAACAAGGTGTTTTGTCTTTACATTTTCATATTTTTAAGACATGGGCATATGGGATGAGCTAAAAAAAACGACTTAACCCAAAATAAAATATAAATATTCATGTAATTACACCTAATTATTTACTTCCCTAACTTACCTACCTACTTTTCTACCTACCTAGCTACCTAAGTAGATATTTGGCCTAGGTAGGTAAATAGGTCCTATCTAGATAGGTGTTTAACCTATATGGGTAGGTAGGTACCTAGTTCAACTTACATACCTAAATATTGATTTAAATTGATTTTGGACAAATTCAATTAATATGTCACGTTGCAAAAATTTATTGCACCACGTGTCACAATTTAAACCATCCAAACATAAAAATTAAACATATTAAATTATTTCAAAATAATAATAATATATTTGGGACACATGGCAACACATAACTTGTTCCCATTGTTCACCAAAAAAGTTGCATCCTAGTTGCAAACAACAATGCGTATATGACCAATCAAAGGATGAAGGTGTATTTTGTTGACTTTTTCTTTCATCCAAAATTTGTTGTCGTTTGTGACTGATGTCAATGCAACTTGTCCAAAAACATAACTATTAAGATTTTAGTTACGAATGTTGCTTACAACTAAAAATTAGTCACAAGGATTAGTTGCAAAATGGCCATTTCCTACTACTCCAAATAGTCCATCCTCCACACCCCAACCCAAATGAAAAAAATTGGGCCCTTCAAATGCACAGTTCCTTTTCTCATGAAATACATGGAAATTTTATCCCTAAAAGTGGTTGTCACTATTTTCAATATGATGGTCCAATATCAACTTACTATGTAATGTAATTTTTTTTGGAAATAAATACATTCAATTGATTTTGGATCTTGGTCTCCACATTGTCAAGGGTGAAATCAACTTTTTATTTATTGCCACAAATGTAAGAAAATAACCAATTACAAACTATATGTCAATTATTGTTTTAACATTTAAAAAATATCTGGTTGTGAAAATTTTATGTGTGATAACAAATCTGGGTAAAACAACCAATCCTTCCTTGATTTCAATTCCCATCTTCAGATAGATGACGATGAAATATTTTTTTAATAAAACAATGGGTGAGCTTGCAAAAAAAGGCTAACAAGGATTACTCCCACTAAGAAGGGATTCTTGTCTTAAGCAAAAGATGCCAAAAATTGGAACTTTTTTGAGTCCTAAAAGGTATGCAAAAATGGCAAAAGATAGAGAGGCGGAGAGTAGTAGGAGCAAAAAAAACCATTGTGAAATCTATCACATAGAGCTTCAATCTCCAACTTGTGCATTTGAATTTGCACTTTTGTGAGCTTGGCATAACAACATTCCATAATGGCTTTGGTATATTCTTTCTCATTTTCCAACAACAAGAACTATTTGGTGAATGTAAAAAACTTTTGTTTAACATGCATTAAATCCCATACCTAATTTTTCTACAAGGTTGTGGTTGTTGGGGGAACTATTTGAAGTTTAAACCCCCAACTGTGAAGTATGTGTTGTTGCTACCTCAAATAAACCACTGCACCTCAAATTCTCCAAACCTTTGAAGTTCTTGAAGGATTGGACACTCATGTAGTAGATGTTGTTTGGGTGTTCATGTTTTAACCATTGCCCATTGCTAAAATCAAATATTGGACAAAGATTTTTAGAAACAGTCAAATGTATCATTAATGTGGAATATGTTGAAGGAGTTGTTATATGTGTTGTTGTTGCAAGCATGCAATTTTGCACAAAACACTTCTAGGTTTATTGTAGCATTATTTTGAATGCCATTAGAAGATTTGATATTGAACACAACATGTCCCGCACTAATGCAAATGTCGCAACCCTAACTTGGCCAAGTGTGGGGGTGAAGCCCAACACTTGGAAAAGTTGGGGATTTGGAGTCCTCCGGGACTCCCGAATGTTCAGAGCTCGACAGCAGGACCCAAAACACCTCGCATTG
>Ga0209208_10007642_pt1 | contig 14589 bp, 7 predicted proteins | sample S1TSphfallax_3_FD_187694 | JGI IMG/M metagenome (GOLD analysis project Ga0209208, IMG submission 187694) | Host-associated microbial communities from peat moss isolated from Minnesota, USA - S1T2_Fd - Sphagnum fallax MG (SPAdes) (version 2) | ecosystem: Host-associated > Plants > Peat moss >...
TACTCCTAATAAACTTAGGTATTATCAACGAGGTCAAAGAGCTATGAAGCTTATTATGTCTACGTTTTAGATGTTTTTGTCGCCCCTTCAGGTCGTATTCACAATACTTCTACAGCCGTTTAACCCTCGTAATTTGGCTACAGTGTTGAGAGTGCGATCGCTTTTCTGATTTGTGGAAGGGCGATCGCTTAAAAAGACAATTACAACTCCTGTCCCGGCAAAGTCTTTTTCATTGCGAGTGACAAGTGATAGAGAGTTTTGAATTGCGATCACTGCAATCAGAGAATCCATAGCAGGTAGAGGTCGCCCTTTGTGTTCTAATTGTCCTACTAAGTTTCCCCACAATACCATTGTTGAAAAATCTATACTTAAGAGGGTGTTTGAAAATTCCTTCAGCGTAGATTTTACTACTCCAGCCTCTGAGAAGCAGCTACGAGAGAATAAGGGTTTTGGGGTTTGTGATCGCTTTTAGCGGGCGTTGCGCCATGCAGAAACTGCGGCTACGCTAACGCCCCCCTGAGTTGCAATTGAGGCTCAATCTGACCCTTTTTAAACATACTCGGTTCTATAGTCTCTTTTATGGAACCCAATACCAAAAGCTTGTTGCTTGATAGTTTTAAATCCTTACATAACAAGGCTTTCATCGTTTTCAATGGATTATTTAATAATAATGTAGGTGGCTCTACCATAAAATAAGCCGAAGAACCACATCCTCTTAGTTAAGTGGGCAGTGAAGCTGTATATCAAGTATCCTGACTGCACTATTGGCCTTGTCTTCTTCATGTGATTACTGTTCGACCAAATTTTAGAACTCATTACCCTCTACTGTCAGGAGTCGGGAGATCGCTATCCCAACAAAGATATATAATTAGCTAACGGTATACTTTTTCCGTGTTGAGCAGATCAGTCATACTAGTCAAGCCTTGATCATAGAGGATCAAAAGTATTTAACTGCTGGAAAACCAGTAATTTTCACTTTGCTAGATGTTATTTCTGCTTACACAGGTGGGAACACTAGACCTTATAGCGCAAATCAAGAGTTACTCGTAGTCTATGCCAAAGTAGGTGCAAATTAAGGATGCAACCACTCTTCAATCTGGGGCAAACAGTGTCCCTGCGTGCTGATTCATCAAGAACTGGGGCAGTAATTGAGATTCTTCCGCCAGTAGGGGGAAAACCTCGTTATCGTGTCTTCCATTCGCCCACTCAAACCTTAGAGTACTATGAGGAGCAATTAGTCAATGCTGGATCTATAAAGTTAGGGGGACTATTAGAAACACTAAAAGCAAGGCAATGGTTAGATATAGATAAATTTCGTGCCAGATTAACGGCAACAAGGCTTTCTCATCCACAAATTGATAATCTTTATGGTCTCTACTCAGCACGCATCCAGTTTATCCCCTTCCAGTTCAAACCCTTACTGCGTTTCTTACGTTCGGACCAGCCTCGCTTACTAATTGCTGATGAAGTTGGTGTCGGGAAAACTATTGAAGCTGGTTTAATACTACGGGAACTTCAAACCCGCCAACAACTGGACAACATTCTGATTGTTTGCCCTAAAGCCCTCGTCAATAAATGGCAAGCAGAGATGCGCCGTTTTGATGAAGATTTTCGACTACTGACCTCAGAAACTCTTGCCTATTGCCTTCGAGAAGCTGCTTTGGATGACGCTTGGCCTCCACAATATTCTCGCGTCATAGTCCCTCTGGAACTCCTGAGAGTTGATAAATATCGATGGGGGTTGAAGGGGAGTCGTCCTACTCCAGGATTAATGACGCTCAACCCACCACCGCACTTTAGCCTAGCTATTGTTGATGAAGCGCATCATCTTAGAAATACAGGTACTAGCTCTTACGAGGTGGTGAAATTTCTTTGTGACATTAGTGAAGCTGTGATATTTCTCTCCGCTACCCCACTACATCTCGGCAATCGTAACCTCTATACATTACTCAATCTGCTGCGCCCAGATCTGTTTCTTAATGAGGCAGTATTTGATGAAATGGTGCAACCCAATCAGTACCTAAATCAGGCTATCCGATACATTCGCAGTCGCGTACCCAAGGATACTTGGCAAACATCAGTACTATATGCACTACAGGAAGCTGCAAAAACAACTTGGGGTAGACAGGTATTAAGTCAAGATCCTCGATTTATTGACTGGTTTCAAAAGCTTAAAGTTGGTATAAAGTTGACTGATGCAGAGCGAATTAATTGTCTGCGGGATTTAGAAGAGATGCATTCATTAGCTCATGTAATAAATCGCACCCGGAGACGGGACATCAGGAGATTTACAATTCGTGAGCCACACACGATTTCTGTAGCGTTCACACCAGAACAGGAAGAATTTTATCAAGCGTTGATTGAATTCCGTCGAGAAATGCTTTCCTTGGACTATGAAGAACAAGTAATACGACTGATTATTGATACTTTAGAGCGTCAGGCAGCGAGTTGTTTACCAGCCCTTATACCTACACTCACTAAATTTATCCAGACTGGTAAGTTTGTATTTTCAGATATTAGTGACGACATTGACAGAGATGATGATGATAAAGTTCTCCCTTATCTACAAAAACACGCGGATAACCTGCGTAAGCTAGCCGCTGCTTTACCACCAAATGACCCAAAGTTAGAGCAGTTATTAAAAATAATAAAAGGCTCCCTCGATGGTGAGGGTTCTGGCAAAGTATTGGTTTTCTCTTTCTTTTTACATACCTTAGCTTATCTGCAAAAGCAACTGCTAGAGGCTGGTTGTAGAGTAGAAGTAATTACTGGAAAAGTGGAAGATGCAACGCGAGAACATTTACGGAAACGCTTCCGGTTGCCCCGCGACAACGCAGATGCACTCGATATTCTTTTATCTTCTGAAGTGGGTTGTGAAGGCCTAGATTATGAATTCTGCGATCGCTTGGTAAATTACGATATACCCTGGAATCCTATGCGAATCGAACAACGCATCGGACGAATTGACCGTTTTGGTCAGCAAAGCGATAAGGTACTGATATTCAATTTTGTTACACCAGGTACTGTTGAAGAGCGCATTTTCTTTCGTTGCTTTGAAAGATTGGGTATTTTCCAAGACACAATAGGGGACTTAGAGGAAGTACTAGGAGAGGTTGTACAAGATTTAACTCGTATAGCACTTGACCCTCATCTTAGCCCCGAACAAGCTGAACAAAAAGCACAACAAATGGCAGATAATGCACTCCGCTTAGTAGAAGAACAACATCAGCTAGAAGCAGAAGGTAGTTCGTTCTTAGGCCTTGATCAGGAGTTTACTGCGGACATTGACTCGCTAGTTGCTGAAGACAAATTTGTTTCCGGTGATGATTTACGTCAGATGATTGAAATGTTTGTAGAACAGCCGATATTGGGTGGACAAATTACGTCTGATAGCAAGCATTCTGGACTCCATCGACTACGGCTAAACAAAGATGGACGAGGTGAACTGCTTAAAAAAGTCCGTTCCCTGAAACAGTCAGACCGTTCTACAGTTACTTTCACACGTTGGCTAGAAGGTAACGATCCCTATTGGCTACTCACCTTTGACCAGAAAACTGCTCTTGAACAGAGGGAGATTCCATTTATCACCCCAATCCATCCTCTGGCACGGGTAGCGATTTCTCATTGGGCAAATGTAGATGAGCCAATTGTCACGCAAGTTGCTGTTCATGATAGTACTGTGCCATCGGGACAGTACCTTTTTGTCTGTGATCTTTGGGAAACCGTGGGTGTATGTCCAGAAGTGCGGCTAGTAGGAAGTGCCTGCAGTGTTGATGAATTGTGTTTCATACCCGAAGTTTCGTCGATTTTGGTGCGACTATTAAGCCATGCTGCACAACCAGCAGAATATGTTAACTTACCAACTTCTTTAGTCGATTCTGGTATTCAACAGCTTGATGAAACTGTACACCAGTATCGCTTAAACGAACTTGGTAAGTTACGAAATAGAAACGATGCTCTACTAAATCGCAAACTCGCTAGTCTTGATGCTTATTACCAGAATCGTATTCAACGCGTAGAAAATGAACTACATCAGGCTAATGAAGAGCGGATTATTCGGATGAAAGAGTCCGAGCGATCGCGTATTCAACGGGATTATGAAACTAAGAGATCTGACTTAAACAAATGCCGTGAAGCAGATATTATCAGTCAGCGAGTCGCTTTAGGAATTTTATTAATACAAGGGGTGGTCACAAATGGTTAGTAATTACCAACAAATTACCGAAGAAAATATTAGAAAATATGGTACTGATATAGATAATTATGGTCCATTTTTCCTTATTAGTTTGTATAGTGACAGAACGCACTTTATTTATGAATTACTTCAAAATGCCGAGGATGCCGGAGCTACAAAGGTAATTTTTCAATTATTTAATGACCGACTTGAGATCTGTCACAATGGTAGATTTTTTACAGAGGAAGACGTTCGAGGTATTTGTGGATTAGCAAAGAGTACCAAAAACGAGGACCTAACAAAAATAGGTAAATTTGGGATTGGCTTCAAGTCAGTCTATGCCTATACCAACTCACCGGAGATTCACTCGGGTGATGAACATTTTTCAATTGAACATTATGTTAGACCTCATGCTGTAGCGAGTGATGTTGTATATGGAGAATACACTACCGTTTTTATTCTTAAGTTTAACAGACAAGATTTACCTAAAGCAGATGCTTACCAAGAAATTGGAACTCACTTACAAAATTTTAGCTCCCAGAATTTGTTATTTTTAAGTCATATTGAAGAAATCTGTTGGTATCTAGAAACAGGACAAAAAGGAGTTTGCAAAAAAGTTATTTTAATAAATAATGCTCATTACCAACAAGTTACTATTAAATCTTTGAATAATTCTCAGGAGAATTGGCTCGTCTTTAGTAAATCAGTTCCTCTTTGGAAAACACTCAAAATTGAGATTGCTTTTCTTATGCAGAAAGATCAAAAAACTCGGCAAGCACAAATTGTTTCTGTATCAAACTCTCAATTAGTAGTTTTCTTCCCTACAGAAAAAGAAACTCATTTGCAGTTTCTAGTACAAGGACCTTATCGCACTACACCAGATAGGGCAAAACTTCCTCTTCATGATAGCTTTAACCGGGAACTAGTTGAAATTACTGCTGACTTAGTAGCTAGTGTTCTTCCGAAGTTAAAAAAATTAGGATTACTCAGTGTAAATTTTTTACAAATTCTCCCTATACGTGAATCTGAATTCCCAGAAGATGCTATGTTTTACCCTGTATTTAACAAGGTATGTGAAGCCTTTAGAGAAAATGCCTTATTACCTACATCTGATGGGCATTATATTCCATCTACACAAGCTAAGTTAGCCAGAAGTTCAGCACTGCGTAAACTCCTTTCAGATGCTCAGTTACAACAACTCTATGGGGGTAACTTTACATGGCTATCTGATGAAATATCTGAAAATTCTACTCCTGATCTCTATTGTTATATCAGGGATATACTCAAAGTTGAGACAATAGACTCTGAAAAATTTGCTTCAAGATTGAACCAAGATTTCATTGAAAAGCAGTTAGATAGTTGGGTGACAGATTTTTATATATTCCTTACAGATCAAGAAGCTCTTTGGAAAGTAGAAGCATATAGGAAAAATCCACCACTAGTGAATAAACCTTTTATTAGGTTACAGAATAATAAGCACGTAACACCATTTGATACTCAAACTAAAAGACCAAATGCCTATTTGCCAACTGATGTACCAATAAGTCAACCAACTGTCAAAAGAGGAATTGGAGAAAATCCTGAGGCTAGGATGTTTCTAGAAAAGTTAGGCTTAGAAAAACCTAGTAGCTATACAGAAGTACGTGACCAGATTATTCGTAAGTACAACATACAATTGAAACAAATTGATGAAGACCAAAATCAAAAGCATCTTCAAATAATTGAAGATGCTTTACAATCATCATCTTCTACAGAAAGAAAGCAGTTAATAGAACGACTTAAAAAAACTCCCTTTCTACGTGCTGTCAATGTCAAATCTAATCGAAAAGAATATCAACCTCCAGAAAGAATATACTTTCGTTCTCAAAAATTAGAGATGTACTTTGAGGGAAATAAAGAAGCTTGGTTTTTAGATGATGAAATCTCTATCGACCATAAACTACTGAGTGAACTAGGTGTGAGTGAAGAAGTACGCCTAAATTATACTTTTCCCAATACGGAGGGGTATGTCATTATTTCTGAAAGTAAGGGTAATCACAAACGAGGGATTAAAGGATTTGATCCTAACTTTTCAATTGATGGTTTAGCTCATTCCTTAGAAAATCCTACCCACCAAAAATCTATTTATATTTGGAACCATCTGTTGTTGCCAAATCTACCCAAGATAAGTGGATTAGTTCAATCATCTAATTATAAAACATACCAAGACGCCAAGGAAGAGAGAAAGTTATCTGAAGCAGGACAAATTGCCTATGACAAAGCTTGGCTACCAAACTTATCTGATGAATTCTGTCAACCCAATACTTTATCTATTGAGGAATTAGCTCCCAATTTTATCAAAGATGAAAAAGATGAAACTCTTGCTATTTATATAGGAATAAAGCCAAGATCATCTCTGGTGAAAAAAGCTGAAGAATTAGGAATATTACCAGAAATACTTGATTTTTATCAAAAACAGAACCAGCATCAACAGGCAATGTGGGTTGAGAAGTTGATTAAAGGTACCTCATCTAGAGGAGCAGGTAAAAATGTGGCTGAACAAGCAAACAAATATGGCAATGCTACTTTATCAGAACCAGAAGCACCCAGCATTGACTATATAACTGCTCTGAAAGAAGTGTTTTCACGAGCTGGTGAAACTGAATTGAACGAAGCTTTAGAACCAACTCCAGTTGCTGATTCTAAAGCGCGTTTCCAGAAGATACAATATAGTATCCGCAGTGAAAAAGAAAAAGAACCATTGAGCATTGAAAGATTCAAGAAAATCGAGTCTAAACAATGGGAGAGTAAAAATAATGATATCCGAACCCTTCTAAAGGAAATATATGATGGTAAATGTCAAATTTGTTATACGACTTTTCCGAAGCGAGATGGAGAAAAATATTTTGAAGGAGTGTATTTAGTTTCTTACACTAAGGCAAGGTGGATTGACCACCCAGGCAACATTCTTTGTTTGTGTGCGAACTGTTGTGCTAAGTTCAAGTACGGTTCAGTTGAATTAGGAGATGATATTGAAGAGCAAATTAATTTACTTCCATTAACTGGAGGAAAACTGCACATCAAACTCTGTGGTCGTGACACATATATCACATTTTCGGAAAGACACTTAATTGAACTTAAAGCATTGCTAAAGGCTGCTATAGATTTAGAAAATTAATTAGTAAATTAGCAATAAAGTTGTATAGTAAGGTGCATTGTGACAATTAGAACAGAATTACTACTAAATCTCAGACAGGAAGTTCTTGGACCTAGGGAGTCTTGTGACGAATTACTGCCTAGTCGGCAAGATCCACGCAATGAATTTATCACTGGTGTCCTCATTCCTAGGGATGCTAGCGATGAAGATGCTAAAGACATTGAGGGAGAAGCAGAAATCTTAGGAACAGGAATGGACGACTATGGTGAGGATGAATCAGATGAAGATAGTCCTGTGGCTCCTACTGCACCTATTCTAGATCCAAAATCACAGCCTCGTTCTTTAGGCATTTCTTTTATTGTTAGTGCTACAAAAGAAATCGAACCAACAATAGAAATTTGTGCAACTTGGGCACGATATCGTTCTGAGCAAAATCCCCAAGGCAATCAGGTCTTTAGACGAATTCCCAATTTTTATATCACTCCTCAACCGATTTCTGTCACAAACAACTCAACCCTCGCTGAAATTGACCAAGTTAAAATCACAATTCGCACCTTCTTTCGATCAGATAACACCTATAAAGTGTCAATTTATCTGATTAACGAAACTTCTCTAGCTGATCCATTGAGTGAATCAGAAAAGAGACGGATTGAAACTGACGACCTGATTTTTCAACCACAGATTCGTGTTATTCTTGGAGAAAATACAAAGCTTTTACCTTTCGATAGCTTCCAGCTTTCTCCTGAGACTCCTGAACCAGGAAGTCTGCAGGAAGAAGATGAATCATTAGAATTAATATATCGAGAATATTTAGCGTATGCACGCGGTCATTTATGTGCAGCTATTTGGAAAGAAATAGACCCTGAGCGTCCTTGTCAAGAAGAGAAATTATTGACATGGAATGATGGGTTATTGGTTAAGTTGAATTGTGGAAAACAGGAATGGCAGAAGTTTAGTCTGCCAGATTGTAGAACAGAATATGTCCCTTGTTACCCAGTTCAATCACCTGCAATTGACTGGGAATATAAAATAGAACGAACTCCAGATCTCAATTCTGCTACCTTGGCACAAGCATGGCATTCAACAGAGATATATGCTGCGCTACAGCCTCTGGTTGATGGTTATGGAAATTGGATTCAACAACAACAAACTGCAGTTAGCCAATTAGAGCCTAGATACCATCGATCTGCTATACGACACTTGGAAAACTGTCGTATAGCTCAACAGCGGATACAAGAAGCTATTGAGTTAATTACTCGAAATGAAGAAGTAAGATTAGCTTTCTGCTTCGCTAATAGAGCAATTAATCTTCAGGCATCTTGGAGAAGACCAGGACAAGATTTTACTTGGAGACCTTTCCAGCTAGCATTTATTCTGCTAAATATCCCTGCGATCGCCAATCATTTACACCCCAATCGTCAGACTTGTGACTTACTGGCTTTCCCTACGGGTGGGGGTAAAACTGAGGCATATTTGGGTTTAGCTGCTTTCACACTAGGATTGAGAAGATTGCGATCTGGGAAAGATTCTGCCAAAGAGCCAACTGGGCATGGAGTTAGTGTAATTTCTAGGTATACCCTAAGACTGTTAACAATTCAACAATTTCGTCGAGCTTTAGGGTTAATCGTTGCTTGCGAAGTGCTAAGGGTTGAAAATTTAGGAATGGGTTCTCTAGTGGGATGGCGTCCGAAGAATTGTCAGGTAGGAGACAATCATATTTGGGGGACAACTCGTTTCTCCGTGGGACTGTGGGTTGGTGGTAGTGTAACCCCTAATAGATTGAAAGATATGTACATTCCTAACAGTGATCCTCTGCTAGGTGCTATTTCAGCATTGGAAGGCAAAACGGGAGTAGAAGGTGATCCAGCCCAGATTCTTAATTGCCCTTGTTGTGGGGCAATTCTAGCCATACCGAAAGACGGATTAGTAGGGGGAAAAACACACACAATTCATTTAGTCATGGAGGGGACAGCCGTTAATCTATCAATTGCTCATCACACAGAAAATTGGGACGAACTTGAATGCCCACCAATTTTTTCTTTTGCTTCTATTGGTAATTCAATTACATATTTAACTCTTTCTCTCAGTCTGAGTGTAAAAAAAGGGTCAAAAATTACGGTAGAGAAGCTAGATGGATGGTGGAAAGATAAAATCGAATCTCAGTTAACCTATTTAAACTTAGTCCCCTTTAGAGTTAGTAGACCTGGATACTTTAAGATAAGCCATATAGGGGCCAATAAACGAAAAGAACAAGTAGAGAATTTTGAAATCTATTGCCCCAATTCAGATTGTGACCTTAACACCCAAAAAATCTGGAACGAGAAAGTTCCCCTTACATTTAATGAAAAATGTGAGAAACACGCTAGAGCTACTGATAGATTTGTCTGGGAAAAACCTCTTGAAGCATTTAAAGTCTACACGAACTTCTGTTCCCGAATCCCAATTTCAGCCTATACAGTTGACGACCAGGTTTATTCCCGTATTCCTTCACTATTAGTAGCCACAGTTGATAAGTTTGCCCGCTTAGCCTTTGAGCCAAGAGCAAGTGCGCTATTTGGAAATATCAATCATTACAATAGCAGGTCTGGCTTTTATCGCGATTCAGGAAATAATGAGCCTACTCCAAAAAGTCATAATAAAGCTGTCACTCCACTACTGCCACCTGATCTGATTCTGCAAGACGAACTTCATTTAATAGAAGGTCCACTTGGTAGTATGGTTGGGCTTTATGAAACAGCAGTCGATACCTTATGCGAACAAACATACCAGGATCAAATTATCAACCCTAAATATATCGCTTCCACTGCAACAGTGCGGCAATCTCAATCACAAGTACAATGTTTATTTGATCGCACTGTTTTTCAGTTTCCACCACCTGCTTTATCAGTGGATGATAGTTTTTTCGCCCGGACAGCAAGGAATGTTCATCCATTAGAGACAGATGGTAATGGTAAGCATCCTAGTGGTCGTCTTTATGTTGCAGTTTGCGCTCCAGGGAAGGGTGCTCAAACTCCTATTGTTCGCATCTATTCATCAATGTTTCAGAGCATTTGCCAATTGAGACAGGCCGGATATATTAATAGTGACTGTGATCCATTTTGGACACTAGTAGGCTACTTCAATGCAATTCGGGAATTGGCAGGTGCTGTTACACTTTATCGTCAAGACATTCCTGAACGATTGCGGCACAATGCAGACATTATGGGCGTGACTGTGCGAGAACTAGAGGAAGCTATTGAACTTTCCAGTCGCATGGATTCTACTGAATTACCTGGTTTACTTAGCAGTCTTTCACTACCATTACCAGATGCTAGAGATGCTGTTTTGAGTACCTCTATGTTCGGCACTGGTGTTGATATTGACCGCTTAGGTTTAATGGTGGTCAATGGACAACCAAAAACTACTTCATCTTATATCCAAGCTACAGGTCGTGTGGGTCGTTTAACTGGAGGGTTAGTGATTACTTTCTTCAGAGCTAGTCGTCCTAGAGACTTGGATCATTATGAATTTTTCACTGGCTACCATAGAGCAATTTACCGCTATGTAGAGCCAATTACGGTAACTCCCTTGGCCTCTAGAGCTAGAGAACGGGGAATGGGACCAGTAGCCGTAGCGTTACTGCGACAAGCCAAAACAATTCATGCAGTAAGTATTTCGTCTCAATGGGCAGCAGATGCTTGTCACATTGGAAATGCTCGTAACTCACAGGAGTTAGAATGTATTACCGAAGTTATCAAGAAGCGATCACAAACTCAGTTAAAAACTAGAAGACCACCAGAAGACCAAGTTAATCGGGAGATACAAGGAGTATTTGAACGATGGGAAACTACTGCACAGCAAGAAAGTAATTTAGTTTATGCAGAGTACGCAATTCAAAAACCTCCTACAAAGCCTGTTGTGTTAGGAGATGAGCAACATCAGCAGCAAGGTTTTACAGTTGTCTTCCGCAACTCCCCCCAGTCTTTGCGTGAGGTTGAATCTATGACGCGCTTTGGCTCTATCTCAGCGAATCAAAAAAAATAAGCTAATCAGGGAAGTTAAATCATGGCAAGTAAAGGTCAATCATTACGTCCTTCACAATATATAACTACCTTTGGACCGGGTAGTATTTTAGAAACACCAGATGGTCCAGTGGTTATTGCGGCACCCAGTCAATCCAAGCTATTTGATAATGGACGCAGACCTGAAGATTATGAAATCACGGACTTAAGGCTTTCCCAAACCTTACTCAATGGCAATAAAATTTTTTATATTCCTTCCAATGCTGATTTAGGAAAGCCTGAGAGCGTTACAGTTTACAACACCTACCATTTTCCCACTTGGTCTTTATGTACAAAACACGGGATTCTCTATAAACAAACTGTGGGTGAAGCAGTTGGTTGTCCAGAATGTGGACATCTACAAAACTCTTATAAAGCCTGGGATAAATCTCGTGAAGAAGCAGTTAGATTTGTACTAGCTTGTTCTCATGGACATCTAAATGAAGTCCCATGGGGGTCACTAATCAAACATAAGTCCAGATGTCAAGGGGCAAAATTTTACAAATGGGAAGGAGGGGGAGGTGCGCTGAGAAATATACAGATAATCTGTCCAAATTGTGACGAAGCAGAAAATTTTGGGAAAGCTTACTCTAGAGAATTCCTATGTAGTGGTAGATTTCCAGAACGACAAGAAGATCCAGCAGGATGCGAGAAACGAGCCAAAATTATTCAGCGTGGTGCTGCTAATTTAAGGGTGTCTGAACTCCGAACAGCCCTAACAATTCCACCGCTGGATACCGCTCTACATCGATTGCTACAAAGTCGAGTTATTCTTGCTGCTTTGCCTAGCAACATAGAATCAAAGTTTCAAATTGTCCAAATGTTAGATACTTTGGTAGCAAGACGACTTTTAGACCCAATGTCTGCTGAAACTATTAAGCGGTACAGCGAAGGAGAAATTCTTGGTGCTGCAAATGATGTCCTTAATGAACAAACAAGACAACACAACCCGACTGAAGCAAATCTGAAACAAGAAGAGTTTAAAAGTCTACGTAACGCTGCTTGTGACGGTGCTCCCCCACACCGTTCAGATAAACCAGGTGGTCCAAATCAGTTTGAGGTTTACCAGGAAAATGTGGAAACATTCACACTAGATTCAGGACGAATTTTAAGGGTTACACCCCTTAGCCGCTTGCGGGTAGTAATGGTACAGGTTGGTTATACACGACCCATTAGTACAGATAAGGATGCTACCCCTAAAATGGTCTCTGTTGAGTATAGACCATCTGATGAAACTATCGCTTGGCATCCAGGTGTTGAGTTATTCGGTGAAGGTATTTTTTTAGATTTGATATCTACGGAAGAACCAAAAGGCGTTTCAGAACATTTTTCTTTAAAAGGTTCAGCTTACAGTCGTTGGCTGTCAGCCTATAACTCAGCCGATGGTTACCGAAAAATTAAGGCTATGCCGGGAAATGACAGCAATTATTTACATCCTGTCTTTGTCTGGTGGCATACCCTAAGTCATCGTCTAATTACATCACTGTCCGTAGATTCTGGCTATTCTTCAGCAGCTATTAGGGAGCGAGTGTACACCTACACGGAAAATAATAATACTGTTGGTGGTCTATTACTTTATACAGCTCAATCAGGAGGTGATGGCACATTGGGGGGACTAATTGGTTTAGTACCTCACTTTGAGCGTATTCTTAAGTCTGCCGTCCGCAATGTAGATGCTTGCTCTAATGACCCAATTTGTATTGAAGAGGAATTTGGAGAAGATAAAGTTAATGGCTCCGCTTGTTATGCATGTCAGTTGATTTCTGAAACTTCTTGTGAACACAGAAATACTTTGCTTGATAGGCAGTTGCTACTAGAAAATTTACCCTAACCTTTTTGACTTATGAGACTTGATCTGACTAACAATAGGTTTTGCTATAGCTTCCGCTAAAAGAGGGGGGACAGAATTACCGACTAATTCAAACATTCTACTCATCGGAGCGTCAAATAAAAAATGATCTGGAAAACTTTGTAATCGAGCAGCTTCTCTAACAGAGATGGTACGGTTCTGGATTGGATGAATGTAAGCAAGGCAATCCTTTTGCATGTGAGCAGTTAATGTCCAAGCAGGTTTATTCAGTGGCAACCGCTTATATTTATCATCAAATATATCCCACCGATAACGTCTCATAGATTCAGGTAAATCTTTGTATTTTCCTCCTGGAGGTATCATTGCAAAACAAACTAAGTCTACAGGATTATGGGATCGGCAAATATGATTCCAAACTCCTTCTATTTCTTCCTTTCGATCTAAAGATTGCCTCATTTTTTTTTGATATCCTGATTGAGGAGAACAAAGGTAAGGCTTTTTATTATCTTCCTGCTTTTGTCCTGCTGCACCAATAATCCTTTCATTTAAAGATAAATATCGCATATACAAGGATATAAGGGGGATATATCTAGATGGAGGGTGTAGTGGTATTAAATCACTGATAGCTTCTTCTACAGTTATAATTGGTGATTTACTAACCATAGAAAAATTAAAATGTAATGTTAAATCTTGACGTACACCTACTATGAAAAGACGCTTTCTAAACTGAGGAACACCATAATCTGAAGCAATTAAAATTTGATGATAAATTTTATATCCTGGATAAGTTTCTTGATGTTCATATAATCCTGATTCTAACTCATTGAGGATTTTAATGAATATACTTTTTTTTGTTAAATTATCCACATTTTCCATTACAAAAACAGGCGGTTTATAGTAATGTATAAAATTAATGAAATATCTATACATAAAATTTCGAGAATCTTGCTCAATATCTTTATTTAAAGATTTCATCTTACCTATACCAACTACTGAAAAAACTTGGCATGGTGGACCACCCACCAGAATATCAACTTCTCCTGGCATTATTTTTAGACTTTCAAAATTAGCGATAGATCCAATTTCTGTTGGAGCCAACTTAAATTTACAATTAGGAAAATTTTTATGATGAGTTTTTATAGCATAGGGATTTTTATCGATTCCTCCTAGGATTTCACAACCAGCATTTTGAAATCCTAAACTCATTCCACCAGCACCACAAAATAAATCAAGTACTTTGGGTCTGTAAGTACTTTTATCCATCGACCTCCTTGTAAAGATTAATAAAACGACTTAGTTAATTTAAACTTTGTATACTTTAGCCGTGAGATTTGGATAAATATACAAATTTTATCTCCATTTATTACTATACAATATAGTGAGATTAATACAGTCAATTTTCCGTGATTTCACAAATTCACACCGGAAT